>Ga0058697_10000300_pt1 | contig 22791 bp, 17 predicted proteins | sample AgamicAsMae_FD_66619 | JGI IMG/M metagenome (GOLD analysis project Ga0058697, IMG submission 66619) | Agave microbial communities from Guanajuato, Mexico - As.Ma.e | ecosystem: Host-associated > Plants > Phyllosphere > Phylloplane/Leaf | place: Guanajuato, Mexico | collected 2012-06-04
TATATTATATCCTTCTACTTGTATATTATTCCCTATATCATATAGCATATTACCACTCGCTTGTCAGAGAGCCCTCTTTCGTCATCTTCAATATCTCCAGTTCACTACTATCTTATCGACAAGCGAACAAACCCGTTGGTATGGCCGCGAGACATTCAGATAGACAACCGTTGGAACGAGAATTTGTTCCGATCCCACCCAGAACGGCTCACTATACCATGATTCATGATTCCTCAAAACCTTGTTCTGCGTGTTGCTGACACGGAACACGAGGAATTATTCGTGCATTCCCGGCACGGTACAAACGGTCTTTGGATAATGCTCATGAACATATGCGAGTCATTTTAGCCACACGGTTTTTCCCCTACCACGCCGTCACCACGTTTTGAGGCGCTGGGAGGTTTCCATGGTAGGCACTGCGCCTAGTGGGTCGTTGTTCTCGACTTGTATGGAGAAGAGTCGTTGGTTTGGATATTCTGTTGTTGTATACCGGCAGCATGACTAACCAGATATGGTGTCCGCACGCGCAATCTTGACAGAGCATAATGTTGTCAACAGGTATACGGCACAAGGCACGCCTTGAAGAACAATCAGGAGATGAACGAGTTCCCTTGCAGAGGACTGATCCACTTGTTCTTCCCCTTACGCGCATTCTGCATCTCAACATACAGAGCTGGGTTGATGCCTTTCTTTTTGAGCTTGTGTATCTTTTCCACGCTCAGACCCGAAGTGTCGACTTCACTGCTCGTCCATTCGTTGCTGGATTCGCTACCACGATCACTCATGGTCTCGCCTTGCCAGGGATTGACGTGTTGCGACATTTGGTCTATGGATGTACGTTTCATGATGCGAGGCATGCGTGCAGGAATGGTGGGTGCTCTGCTAGAAGCACTGCTGCCAGTTCCTGTAGACCCCCTGCTTGAGGCTGGTGAAAGGGCATTCTGTGAACTTGCGTTCGAACCCTGTCGCGAGGGCTCTTGCGGCACAGTTGGCATTGGCGTATGTTGCTTCTCCTTACCCTTAGACCGAGATGTCACCAGTTTCAGGGGATTCGTGAGAGGTGCTGACCAGCGCTGTTGACGCTGAGCTTCCTTTCCAGCCGAAGTATTGTTGCGTGGGTTCCAGCCTAGTTGACCGTTGAGAGCGAAGTCAGACACTGAACTACTCTCGCTGTCTGCTAAGCTGTATCTCCGTTCGCTGTCTGTTCCCGAATTCCTTTTACTCTGCTCTTGGGAAGCTGCGGTACGTGTTGAGTCGGATCGCTGACTCGAAGCATAGTCGACATATGGCTTGTAGATCAGCAACTTTGGCGCAGATGACTCTGCTGCAGGTTGTTGGCGTGCAACACTCTTTGGCGGGATACTGGGTGATGGATCCACAACACTGTCTACCCTAGAATCCTTCGTCTGGTTTGAGGACTTGGTTCCTTTCGAGCTCTCGGTGTCCCTATGTAGCAAGTGATGCCTCCGGGTGGATACAGGAGGCGGCGCAGCCTCATCAAAGCTGCTTGCCATGGAGCTGGTAGTGTTCACACGCGCAAGCGGATGAGTGCTCCGTCCGAAAGATAAAGGTGTAGCATCATTGACATCCTCCCTGATAGAGGTCGGCAAGGCCTGTGAGTCTTTTCGAAACTGTTCCTTCGGAGATTTTGTACCTGGGGGCGTGGGAAAGTCTTCGTAGATGCTATCACCCCTCGACGTGTTCAAGGTACTGAATTCATGATTGAAGGCTCCAGATCTGAGGGCACCCCGTATTGCGGGCGGTGCGGCCTCGTCGATGCTGTCTCCATCGATGCTATGCCTCGGCAATTGCATGTCTCTGATATCTGCATATGTTCTGATTGGAGGTGGTATCGCGTCGTCGATACTCGCCCCTCCTATGCTGGCTCCATCTAGACTGTGCCGTGGAGTATCCTCCTGTGTGTATGTGATGAATGATGGTGCAGGCGTCCTGTCACTGTCATTACTCTCTTCCTCATTGTCATTGTCTTCTTCGTGATGCGAAGCAGGACGCGCCTGGACTGGCTCAGAGAGTGTCGGACGATTGTTCGGATCGTATTCGGGGATAGGACCAGCCTGACTGCCAAAGTTGTACGAAGTTGACTCTACAGGACGTGGTCGCGAAAAATTTGGGCGCGAAAAGTTGAGAGGAGAAGGCTTCAGCGACGGATTCGAAGAGATGGCAGAGAAGGCAGAGAAAGGCGTTGGCAGAAGATCATGCGAGTATGGCGCTGGCATCAAACTAGCAGATGGGCCTCTCGGGTTTCCTTGTTCATTCTCGCTGACAGACTCATGGTCAGATAACTCGGCTGGTAAGAATTCAGCTGGCAGCTCGGCCACTGGTGGGAGGTCTCCTGGCAGTTCAAAGACTTGATTCATCTGCGACATAACGGGGTTGAGTGGGCAAAGTAAGCGTTCGACATGACTGTCAAAGAGTCGACAGGAATATTTCTTCTTCCCGACTCCATCATAGGGCTCGCTGTGCTCGCTCATGGGTGTGCATACATGGACTCGAACCCATGTCCGAAGGTGATGTCGTCATAATTGCAATCATCACCACGCCCGGGCAGTAGGAGCAGGCCGAGCCGCACATTTAGTCTATCGATCCTTGGTGCTGGTCACCTCATGTCGCCAGACGCACAGAAGGCACAAATGGCCTAGTGCATCTGCTTGGGCTGCGTCCTGCTGTGCTACTCGTAGTACTCGAGTACTTGTACTGTACCACTCGGCCTGCCGCGACACCTGGCGCTTCTGGCGCCCGCCCGTACTTGCGTCACTCAGCTAGCCGCTTCAAGCTTGTGGCAGCATCTACGGCATTCTAGACATCACTCACACTGCACTGTACATTGGAACCATGCATCAAGAAGGAGTTGAAAATATTGTTACAGTTCTTGGGCTGCCTCGTGAGGTCGAGCTCGCGTGTCGCAAGTAAATAAGTCAGAAACAGCCATCGGCTATAGTCTTCGTACAAGACCCACCACCCGGTGGTCTAGAAGCCAGCTTTTGCTGGTGGTCCGGCCGTTGATTCGTCGATAAGAATCACAAAACCCATTTTGCTAAAAGAAATACCAAAAGTCCCATCGTATGAGCATTCGTGCTCCATAGTCTCGAAAAAACTCCCCGGCGCCTAACCATGATTGTAAAGATTTTGATGCACTCGCTGCGTGACGTGAAACATGACGGTCATCAGGATGGACTCTAGTTCATAAGAGAAGTCCTCCTAATTGACCTCAAGTGGTGTGGAGGTCGAAGCCTGGCTGGCTTCTTTTTCGTGATGGCTTCCAACCGCTCAGGCGGCCCAGCTTCTTCCAAGTGCCGCTGTCTCTGTGCGTTCTAGGACTTCCACTGATATCGCTCATTGGCGGTGTGACCGGGGGAGTCATTGGGCAGTCGTTTATCGGCGATCCACTGCTACCAGAATCGTCGGTAAGCCCGGGTCCGGAGTAGATAGCATCAGATGCACTACTTGTGGTGCTAAGAGCAGCCGATATGGAGTGAGAAGGGGCTGAGCTGGTAGGGCTGAGCTTGGTAGAGAAACGATGACGGGAGAGAGCAGTGGTGAGAGCCGAAGGTGCGGACTTGCGGTTGTTCAAGGAAGGGGGTGAGTAAGAAGAAGCAGAGAACTCGACGGAGCTGGCGCTGAGAGGAGGGGGGCTACCTCTCGACGAGTGGCGGCTACGACGGCCGAAGCGAGATGACTTCTCTTCCACGGGCGTTGACATGCTCTCGTTCGAGTTGTTAGAGTAGTAGGGGCTGACAGGCGTGGGTGATTGGGGATACACGCTGTTCAGGAAAGGTACCAGCACCGACTCCTCCATCAACTCGTAAGTCTTGGAGACGGCGGGCTCAAGTACTGAAGGTTCCGGAGGAAGAGTGTTTGAGGGCTTGTGTCCAAGGATGGGATCGCGCACTTGTGAGGGGAGGTTGACCTCACGCGAACCGTTGGGCTGGATGTAAGCTTCCATCAAACGAGTCCATAGTTCCTTGACGTAGTTTGCATCGTGTTCCGTTGGTTGGCCGGGGACGGGAGCCTTGTTCATCATTCTGTGGAAGTGCTTCTTGTATCTGCCTGCATCCATGGTGAATTCCAGTGTTTCCAGGCAGTGGTTGTTGGAGAGATATGCCATAAAGGCGGCCAAGGTCCAAGGTGCAGGTGCTGTGTTTGCGAGGATCTCACGAAGATTCGGTCTCCGTGGGCAGAAGGGTGCGGATTCTGTTGACATTGGCCGCGTCGACGATGTTGCTGAGGCGGGTGCAGACGCTGGCAAGTTGACACTGATAGGGCGATGTTGTTGTGGTGCTTCTTCGGCAGACATTGTAGCTTCGTCGTCGGCGTCGCAATCGGCGGTAGATGAGTAGACGGCAATCTTTGCAGAATGGGCAGAATCGGTTTGAAAGTGCGTGGGTTTGCGCGAGCTCATAACGCTGCCCCAGAAGCCGTTGCTGCTCTTGCGACGGGCTCCAGCAGCGGGGTTGCTGTGGGTTGAATCTGTGGTCAGGGAGCCAATAGAGGCACGCTGGTGCTCAAATATAGGCGCCAGCTTGGAAATTGGAGTGGAAGAGTCAATCTCCCACGAGTGTCTGGCTTGTCTTGTGCTGCGGTGAGTCAGGGCCGACACATGAACCAGAAGCAAGGTGTTGTCGTGGTTTCGATCGTGTCTGACGTCGAATGTCGGTGGTTACGCTTATGCACGTCGTGTCGCACAGTGGCCTAGAATCCGACAGGGGAAGTTCTTCGGTGACGGGCAGCTGCAGGAGTATACTGGAGCGTGGGCGGCAATAGACACAGCTGGTAAAATATGGCGTGGAAATGCAAGAGGATTCGTCGGTCGGGTGTGAGAAGAGGATTGAAGATCGAGTCCGGGGAAAGAAAGAGCGACGGGGTCGAGTCGGTCTTGGTTGTAAAGTATTGGAAAGAGCGAGTGGCCTGCTTTGAGTCGATTGGAGTTGCAGTGGTCGTTTGGTGCGTGATCGACGAGCCGCGGGCGGGGTTTTGCAGCGAGTGGGCAAGAGTGGAATCGAAAAAAGAGGGAGGACGAGACGAGACCGGATGGGTGTGTGAGGTGATGTGGTGCGCTCTGGCAAAACGAGAGCGCGGGACGACGGTACTCCCTCAGCACCTTCGAATGTGATTCCACGCTAAATTTTAGCGGATTCCACGCTATGTTCGATCCGGTATCGTGCAAGGCGCCGTTATGCACGGGCGGATAGGCTCATTGGCTGCTGTTTCCATCCTAGCTGGCGCTTCTTTTGTGTGGATTGGAGCAGTGATGCATTCCTTTGTCCGCCATGCTGCACTCCTCTGCACTCATCTCTAGTCTTCTTTGATCCCCGAACGCCCGTCGAATCTTCTGTTTGTTTGACCATGCCCCAAGAATGAGACTCCCAGACGCCGGATCACCGATGGCTTGCTTTCACCATCCGCGCCTAGTTGCCCGTCACACCGCCAGCGGCACTCGTAAACAGAGTTGGAACCCATGACTGTCAATCTGCACAGTCTTTGAACCTTGTTATCGTTCTGTCCGGCGATCTCCTTCTTCTTCGGTAACCGTTCTCTTAGACGTACGGCTGAGCCTCCTCGCTGCTCCTCTGTACGTCCGTAACACGCAGCATCCCGTCCTCTAAAATCTGTCGACGTTTGGAACGCTGTGAAAGCTCGAGCACTTTCAAGACCCTTTCCCGTTGTGCTGAACGAGAGAAGGGGGGCATGTATCATGTCGATCAGCTCACCTCCTGCCAGCGTCCGTTGTGCCTCCACTGTGTACGAGTCGATCTTGTGCGTGCTCGTGTTTGGATGCAGCTTTTCTGGCTGCAAGCCCCGCGTACCATTGGTCGAGCTGCTCGAAACACAGCCAAGTTTCGAAGCATTCTTCTAGAAAAGCACAAAGAGCCGAAGCTCAGGTTCGGTTTGCGTGCCACACGGATAGCCATCTCCGTCATCACTCCCGACCGGCGTTACTGTCGGCCCCCAGCAGTTTGCATTTTTTGCTCATGCCTCTCACCAGCAATTAATCATTTTCTTGTTGACTCTGGCTTCTCGGTCAACGCAGGAACCACTGTTTGCGTTTGGACTTGTTTGCATGTTTGCTAGCTACTGCCAACCAATTCTGCTTCTCCGGAGCCCGGCTGACTGGATCTCAGCGTGGCGACCAGTTACAGAAACAGTATTATTACACCCAACGGCTGCGGAAGATGGCGACAACCTGTCTCACTTGATGTCTAACTTCTTATCTCTGTGTGTATGTGTCCTTTTTCTCTCTTCTCTATGCGAGAAACCTCTACATCACTGCTGCTGGTCATTACGTCCGTAGGTTGCTGACACATTTTACTGTTCGCATCGGGCCCGGGGGTCGGCGGACAGCAGCAGCGTCGCATCTTTCGTGCTGCGCCGTTGGCCTTGTCATTCTCCCTTATTTCAGATTATGCAATTTACTCCTGGTTTTTTTAAATGCCAGCACGATGTGTTTTGACAGGCGCCGGGGCGAACTTAGAGGTCTGATACCTTGGTACATCAGAGTCAGAGGTTTGATGGAGGCTTGCAGAGGTTCCATTGCAAGGAGTCAAGGACGTCAAACGCTTGCCTCTAAGTTTAACTTTTCTACTTCCAAAGCTCGGAGTATGACTCCCTGCGAGCTCCTGCAGATCCGACATCCGCTCCCTCCATGCGTGCGCAGTAGTGCTTGCTCTCGTGCCCTTCGACCAGCTATGACGATCTAACTGATTGGTTCGGCACACGTCTCGCACTGACTCGTCACCCGACACGCAAATCCCTCAAGACAACCACTGATCCGTGGTTCCTATCACTTGAAGAACGTGCTTCCTCACACAGACAAGCTTCTCGTATCTCAGTATTTCTCGATCGCCGATGGTGACTACTGTCGAGGATTCGTTCGGGGCACGCAGAGAGGACCCTTCCAAAGATCCCTACTCGTGCTTGCGTCTCACCTTTGAATGCTGACTCTCGAGCCCGAAGTTGTCTCCAGCGCTGCCGTTTCCAAATCCCAGCCTGCTTCAGCAAGCCTTGCTTGGACCTTTTCCCAGTCCGTCCTGACAGCCACAAGCGTGCGTCTGACTGCATCCATGGAATCCCTCTCACCTTCGAAACCCTGTTCGACTTGCCGCACGAGAAGCAGGGCATGATACCAGGCCTTCAATTGAACCGCAGTGTCGCTACCCTTCTTCAACAGGACGCAGGCCACGTCTGACGGATGTTCCATGTAGACGATGTAGCTCTCCGTCTCAAACAGATCCAGCAGCTGCAGTAGCCGCCCGTCCGGGAGGTTAGTTGCTTTAGTCAGCCTGTCGGTCTTTCCCAAACGCTTCAACAGTTCAGAAGCGGGGACTCCTATCTTGCAGTAGCCCAAGCACTTGTCATTCGCATCGCGCAAAATCCCATCATGCTCGAAGATTCGCTCCTTGGCCGAAACTTGCTTAGGGCCCAAGACGCGATCGTGCTCGTGCAGACATGCAAAGACGATGTTGGCGCGTTGGCGGTTCAGGGTACGCATGCAGACCGACCTGACCGCCATGTAGTTTGTCGCAAGGTGCAATGTCAACAGCAGCAGCAATGTGGTCCACGTTGCCAATGGCGTGTTGACTACCTTCACAACCACACAGCCTAGCAACATCCCAACCAGTGAGATTACAGTTTCTTGACTTGAATCTTTCTAGAAAGAAGGCGGTAGTACCAAGATTAGCATTCCGCTCGTAGTAAGGAGACAGATTAAGTTCTTTGTCGTTTCAAAGCATTGAATATTCTTGGTGGCTGAAACTTACAGCATTGAGCTCTCCCAGATTTCCCCATCGAGCAAAGTGAGCACTGAGACTTGCTTTGGAACTTCCAGCAGCAACACCGCACAGCGATCTCAAGACGCTCGCGGTCGCCAGTATCAAGACTCGTACCGGTTTTGGAAATGCTGGCGATAAGCAGTCCAGAATCATGGCAGCATCATTGAATATGTCAGCCTACGCACGAGAGCAAGAGCGATTAGTCATGCTGCAAAAAGGTATACGAAGCGCCAACACGGAAGGCAGCCACGTGAAAGAGGTCTCAGAGCACATGCATACCAACAGCCGGTAAAGTTTACATTCGGGCTCGAGAGATGTTCCGAGACGCGATGCGAACACTATCGTCGCGATTCTGCCCATAGACTCTTGCAGTATGGAAAGTAAGAGCGCACTGGTAGCGGATGCTGAAGCATCGCCCACGCCAACGCCTGATATACCGATTCAAAAGATTAGCATATGTCGACGTTGCGGTCGTTGATGTGTTCGTTGCCAAATAAAAATTGTGTAGCGAGTAAAATGACGTCCGCGGAGGCTCTGGCATGCGACGGAGCGAGGCTCCGCTATGGTGACAAAGACAAAATAACGACTGACCTTCGAGCACTGCCCTGGAAGCAAGGAGACCAGCTATCGAACTGAAAAAAGCTTGGAGCGAGTCCTATGTTCATCGGGTCAGGAGGAGTCCGATACGGTCGTATGTGAATGGTTGCTCGTACGTAGATTTGATATCTGCAGTGTTCGTCGATGTCAATGCTGCGCGTATGACCCTGGTGTAAAATGCGACATACGACAGATAGTCTTCAGTCACGGAATTAGGATATCCGGCTGGTAGGAAAGCATCGAGCAGTGTCTTCAGTAATCCCTGCGAACTCCTAGGAACCTGTGATTGGGGTGAGTGCGTGGTTCCGCGTTGATTCTCCAAAGTGTGCTTACGATTCTGTCTACCCTCGTGATGTCACGTTTGGCAGTGCTTGTCTGGACGTAAGTCGCAACAACCTCGCCGGACTCATCTGTTTCGGTTAGCTGGATTGTCGATATCTTTGACATTATGGCGCAATGATGGTTTGTAATGAGTGGTTCGCGGACACGGGATGAGTGGAAGTGGTTGTCTCGTGATGCACGAAAGCGGAGTTGTCGGTCGCCAGCGTCACTCTAAACTTGGACATTCGTCTTACATACCAGTACGTAAACAGCACTACAACACGCCATCTCGATAAAATCAATTCCCTTACACGTTACCATTCTCGATATATTGCCTGATAGGTAGTCTCAATCTGCGCGATGGCCGAGTCCCCGCTGGCGCGGTCTGAAGCGAATGTCATTACCACGCGCTCTGGTAGTCGAAGACCCCGAAGATGTCCACCTCGAATCGCAAATCGACACTCCTAAGTTGTCATTCGCCAAGATCGTGTCAGCACTAGAGATGAGACAGACACATCCGGAGGCCCATCACTCGTCAACGTCTTGGAACAGATGCGCGTCCTGCCAGCGCAGTACCGACACCACGGACACACCAATCAGCCCTATTCATCCTTCGAAACCTTCCATCCTACCAAACATTCCACGGCGTTCCACTGCAATGAGCTTGTTATTGAGCGCGATTGTCATGTCAACGATCTTGTGTCACATGGCCCTCGTTGCACATCTATCACATGTCACCTTCCTGCTTATGTGTATGCTTATGACGACCACTGGTTTCCAACACTCATGCTCGGTCTCGAAGCGAGTGGAGAAAGATATGGCAAGCCCTAACGGCTAGCTCGAGAAAACATGCCACAGTTCAGTCGAACATTTTGTAAGGACGGTCATGACGCCCTTAGGCTTGGGACGCCAACGTCTGTGTCACAATTCGCTAGACCTAGGTCTCGGCTCGAGGACCTCATACTTGTCGCCAGACTATGTGATCATCGTGACGAACGCTTGCGAGAAGGCAGATACATCATTGCCTGGTCGCGCAACATCGGTAGGTATGGGCAAGGGTGTTAATAGGGACTTAACACGACAGTCATGTCACTGAAACTCTCCACGGAGCAACAGCGTAGGATACCCTCGAGGCAGACGAGAAACAGGACATCATCACTAGCAGATGCTCTCATACGGACCTATTAGCAGCCTCATACTCCTCCAGCACCCGCTTCTATAAAACAGACGCTCTGCACGCAAGAAGCTACTCGGGACATTGCGTAGGAAGGCCGTCTTCGCCTATGACTTAAAGCTCGGTGCAAACGAGTTCGAGGAATATGTCCTCGCTACTGCTCTTACATCCCTCGGCTTCCAGGTACAGTCAGTTAAGGTGCAGTCAATCATGTGCAATCAGTCCTTGTACAGTCAGGTCGTGTGCGGTCAGTCGATACGCTTCTAATACCCTTTACTCCTTCCTGCAATGATGATTCCCAGCTTGATATCGCACCTTCCCTTCTCTACCATCGAGCTTTTGACACATGGCTTCAGCGACGTTCTCACGTTCTCACCTTCCTACTTCCGTACCTTTGCTTCTTCTTTCACATCTCTCACCTTCTCACCTTCGAGGCTTCCTATCGCTCTGGTCATGTCCACTAATCCTCATCGCCTTCGGCTGCCCTCGTCTACTGCTTTCCTCCTCATTACTTCGTGCTGCGCTGGCTGGTTTTTCTTATCAATCGACTTTTGCTGCGCTCGGCGACTCCCTCTTTCTCTCTTATCTTGGCCCAGTACAGAGATGTGGCAGAAGGTGGAGCTGATTCTTACGCAATGCCTGGACAGGATGATGACAACATTGAGAAATCAGTTCTGCCACTTGACCACTGAGCAGAATTTTTGCGTAATGCTGGAAGAGAATGATGACAACAGTGATCGTCCGCCACTTGACCATGGAGCAGATTCCACTCACAAGTTACACATACACCTATCGAGGGGGCCGACGAGACCAAGGTCTTGATCTCCCAAAGCTCTTTTCTGCTGGTTCTATCTTGAACGTTCTCTTCTGCTGGTTCTATCTTGAACGTGAGTATTCGGCAGAGTACTAGCAATGGAGTGAAGCTGTAGCAGCGGAGGCAGTCAGCCCCGTCATCCCTATCATGAGATACAGAAAAGGTCCGAATCCCGACTCGAACGAGATGTCTCGTAGAATGTCAAAAGTGACATTGGCACAGTCGCAAAACTTTCGTCGTGGTATTAGACCTCCTCCTCAGAGAATATGCATTCCTTCCAACTTTTGTAGGGTACTACGACTTTCAATATCTGCGATAGCTACACAGCCTTTTAAGGTATGTAGAAACGAGTATCACAATCAAGTTTCCCATTATTAGTGGCATCTATAGGATATAGTAGGTTAGATGTTCAAAGCCTATTACGTTATCTGAGATCATGTTGTTTCATGCCATATATATATGTCAAATATTCAAGATATCAACCGCCTCAGAGGCCCATGGCACACATAACTATGGAAATGCACAATGATTTGGAGGATTTCCACCTTATCATTTGAGATGTGATTATCCTAAGGCTCTCCTCGAGGATGTCTTCAGTCTGCAACCCATTGTGCCATTCTACAGTACAGACATCGTGTCAGACCTTCATGGAAGGAGCTCGAGACTCACAAGTTCCAGCGCACGCGGAACGCAAAACTTGAGGCTCGTTTCTTCGAGCATGCTTTGTCGTCCAGTTGCAATATCGCATGCCACTCGTACACATTAGCCACATGCTCACCTCTCTTGCTTATGCTCATGTCAACCACTTGGTCTCATGTTCAACATCAAGTGGAGAAGAGGCGACCGTGTTGACCCTCTCGTGGCCAGATCTGGGACTGGATACAAGACCAAGCTTTAAAGTCTGCTTACTCCATGCGAACCTGAATCGCGCCACGAATTACCTCTATCAAAATCGGACGTTTGCATAGCAGTCGGGATAAGCAGTTTTCGGAACATGACGGACATTGTTGTTGCGTGCTCCTTGCATTGCCACCGGGCTTACTTGCTCGGATAGTCAGACTAGGTATCGCGAAGAAGGATACAGGTATTAACGAGTAAAGAGATTAACAAGAAAAATGGATCTCTTCAGCCAGAGCGGCCAACCCATCGCAATTCAAAACGCCTTGGGGCGAGGTGATGATCGTCTATTGAGATATCTAGCAGGCCCTCTGTTCTCCTACAGTCATGAATAGTGATATTTTGGTCGTGATTGGTTCCTCGAGATCGCGGTCATTGCTGACCTCTATGCGTACGCCTTCTATGATTATTTGCATAACGATGATAGGTCCTCTCGCATTCGCCCTTCGAACAATTAGATAATGGCATGCATGCTACAGCCAGAGTGACTCCGCGTTGTGCCCCACTGTCAGCTTTCTTTCATTGTTACACCGAGTGTGCCTCTCCTGTTTCTCGCGCACTCTGCCTGTGTTATCATGCTTCGTGCGGCATTTCGGCGATGACCTCAGGTTTGCTGCTCATGGGTGGCCCAGCTGCGTTCGCCACGCCCATCATGGGCATCGCTTGCGGACCGTTGCTGTGCACGTTTCCCGCCATGGACATTGGTTGCGGTAGTGGCTCGTCTCGCATACATGTTGTCTCGAGCATATTTGTCCACTTGCCGCTTGTCCCTGCGTGGCTGTGCTTCAGATGTTGGCGGAAGTGATCGGCACGGAAGAATTTCTTCGCTTGGTTGCACTCTCCGAACTTGTGTGTTTGCAAGACATGATCACGTCTGTGGTTCCAGTCCGCTGGATTGGGAAACTCGTCGCCACAGTAGCCGCAGATGTCCGTCGCCCCGTTCGTGCTAGGTGATGTGTGGAAAGCTGTCTCGATTGTGTGAAGAGCTGCACAAGACCAAGAATGACGCCGTAGATGTAGAGAATTCTGGTGCCGCTCCGCTTCGTTCTTGTTCTTGAAGCGATTTGGACAATAAAGGCAGGAGTATTGCTTTTCCATGTGATGGGCTCTGTTTGTACATTGTCAGTAAGTGCATGTATAAGGATCGACGGCTACTCAGAACTAACCTTAGGTCATCTTCACTGGTAAACTTCTTGGGCTTTTTGGGACAACAGTCGCATATGAAGATACCTTGGACGCCCGGCAAGCTGTTGTGACGTGACGGTGGTGCACTGTCGGCAGGTGTGTGGAGGGTGTTATGAATTGGAGTGTCGGACATTGTACGCGTGTAGGGCGGCATGATGTGCTGAGGCCCTGGACTTTGGTTGTTCAGGGGCTTGGCATTCATGTAGCCCATGGCTCCGAGCTCTGGATCGAGTATGGCGGGCGACATCATGCCAGGTGAGATGCGTCCAGAAGCATAACTTGTAGCACTGCTGGATACAGATAGTGTGTATGACGAAGCCAAAGAGCCGTTGCGGGGGTTATACGATGAGGCAGAAGAAATTGAACCATGATGACTCGGCGCATACCTCGACGCCGAGATGGAAGGATTACGATTAGGATATTGTTGTAAGGAACGACGAGTGTATAGGTCACCGCTGCCCGGGGCGCTACTGACAGAAGAGCGGTCTTCGCGCACCAAAGAATCTCTGTGGGGTGACGAAGCGCGTCTCTTCATGCCGGGCTTTGGGCCAAGCTGAAAGTCGTGGGGGTCGTTGAGATTCAGGTCCTTCATCTGCTGACCCTCGTCTGTAGAAGGGTCCTCGTTCAAGAAGATGGACTGATCATAACTGCCGCGATGTGATGAGTTGTCGTCAAATTGGAAACTCGAGTGGCGCAGTGTTGTTGGTCGGCTGTTCTCCGGATTGAAGTTGGGAGTGCGGAATGGGCCGGGCGATGCAGCACTCGATACAGACCACCTGAAGGTAGAGCTGTCGACCGAAGGATGGCGGCGCTCGGACTGAGAGGCAGACGAGGTCGAGAGATGCCTGGTGGACGGAGGTTCTGTGCCGGGCTCGGCTCCGGGGGACACTGCTCCTGAGGTTTCTGGCCCGCCTGAAACCGAAAGTCTATTCGGCGTATTCGGACCGCCGATTTTGGAGAGCAGGTTCCTGTCGTAAGCCTGCGACGAAGTGCTGAGTGATCGCTGCTCCAGTTGTCGCTCACTGTGTAGTCTGTAGGACGGTGTGTCAGTATTGGCAATGAGTAAATAACGGCGCATGATCTTTGTCTCAAAGAGCCGAGGCGTTCAGCGGATCAAGCCGAAAGCACATCAACAATCAACAAACTCGGTGCACATGGCTGGCCAGTCAAAGCGATATGAGCAACTAAGCATGTGACAAGCGCGTGATGTCTCGATGAAATCGCAGTGTTTATGCGATCGTGGCAGCATGAAGAGGACGGCAGAACAACGCACCTATAGCCCGACAATTTGGCTTCGTCGCTGTCGCAGGGATCGATCATGGCCTCCGAGTTGCGATGCGGCACCGTGACAGTAGACATGGAGCTGCCTCGCCGGGAAGCGTCTGCTTCATGTTGTTGTGAGGCATCACCGGGCTGGTCGCGAGGTTGCGCCTTGTTGCCGCCCAGCAGACTCGAGCCGGGCCTGACTGTGGCGGCCTTGCCAAAATCGGTCCAGTGCTGATCGAGGTATTCCTTGTTGAAGAAGTTCCATTCTTTCTGCTGTGCCTGGGGCGTCAGATCTTCGTACAGGTGCGTGGGCGGCGGCAATGGCGGTGGCACCGAGGGAGAGTCTTGAGCGGAATGCGGGATGGACATCGGCGACGCCGGCGCATGCAGTGGCTGCTGCGGCGACTGTCGGGAGTGAGACGGCGGACTGCGGTAGCGGTGGTCGTGACAGTGGGAATGAATGCGAATGGAGGGAGTTCCGTCCATGGTGGACGAGCGCGCGCACAACTGGAAAGAGCGTTTCAACTTGGCAAAGCAAAGCCGGTGCTCGTAGGCGTTGACAACTGCCGCTGGCACTCTGGGAGAGGGAGGGGCACCACCTAAAGACGCAGCCGACAGGGACAGCCCGATCCAAATTCACTGGCACGCTCCTGAACTGAGGTTTGGTCCCAAGGCTACGGGTAAGCTGATGCTAAGGAAAGGAGTCGATTGCCCTTCCGCCCACCGCGGATAGACGACTCGGCCTCCTGCTTGTGCGTGTGCGTGTGCTCGATTCTCCTCGCTCCCATCAGCCCTATGCATCGAGTCGCAGGCGCTGCTCTCCGCTGCCTCCCTGTCCCTTGTCACCCCCCTCCAGCCTTGGAAGCCTGAGCACTCAGACTTCGGACATTATTGCTTCTGGTCCATCTCGTAAATGCTGTGCCTAGCTGGGTCTGGAACCCGCCTACTCCACTCAGCTCGTCAGGGTCTCTGCACGAGACTAACCTTTCCCTTGACCGTCTTCTAGAAATTCCACTTCCGTGTCCGTCGTGCGCTACCATGTGTCACGCAGTACTCACCCGTTCTCATACGACCGCCAGCTCACCTGCCATACGTCCGTACGCACATACACCACTCAATCTGTTTTGCGCGCATGCCTTCGACCTTCCACTGTTCCAGCCGTCCTGGTCAGCAAAGTCCAAGCGCCTGAGTAAAAAGAGGCCGAACCTCCTCCAAACTTACTCCTTGGCACCAGTATATGGGGGCTTCTAGCGGTACGTACACCAAGGGAACAGGTGCCTGCTAGAGCCCCGTTTCTATGCATCTTCGCCGTTCCATGTTCCCACTTAACTTCTGCCATGCCCCACGTTTTGACTGCGCATATACGAAAAGAGACAGGCTTCATTGGGGACAAAAAGCTCCCTTGTGTTTGCTGCATATGAAGAAAATCACCTAGTACTAGTCGCAGGCAGCATGTAACCGAATGGCACAGGCACATTTTTCATGGAGACTTCCGTCCTTCGAGTCTTGCCAATCTACTTGTCTTCAAATATAAACATTCATGGTACGGAGTACTTGTGGTGACATGCCCATGTAACCTCGACCCGGAGCCATGTCTGCTACTCTTGGTCCCAAGCCGCCTTATGCCTTACGAACTAGACATCCAAGCCACTTAATATAATCGGCAATATTCTTAAACATCAGCCCCCCACGCGCTGATGCCCATAGTCCGTACTCTTGGTGCTCTAGTAGATAGTGCTGGACTGCTAGTAGCTACCATCTGTCCGCACGTACTGATACGCATACCGTGTCTGTACAAGCGTGATGGCAAGGCTTGTCCGATGGCTTGGATCAGGATGGGATGTGCAGTTTGGCTGGGCCAGACCTGCTGTGCCGCTGCCTGAGGAAGGAAAGAGCCGCAGCCCCTGAGAAGCAGTGACCAAGGGGGCTTGGAGAAAGGTCGAGCAAGGAGTTTCTTTCGTTCCTTCACAAGACAAGCATGCATGCTCAACGGCGATATCGGTGAACCAGGTCTGTGCTCATATTCACAAAGTTGTGCTGGGTGCCAAGCCGAGATATGCGGCGTCCTAAAACGTCCATCTTGTGGCGGCGACTTGCTTGCTGTGTTCGTGAGCATCAGAAGAAGTCACCTTATAAGTCACCTCTTCAGATCTAATCGATACCTTGTCCATACTGCCATAACATCATGTCGTTGCTTGATAAAGTGCCTGGCGATCTCAAGCTCTACATCGGAGGGTGAGTAAAATCCGATCTATCTCGATAAGTTCTTTTTCGCGGCAACAAATGGAGGACTATACTATCTTCGATGTCCTGGACTCGACAAGAAATGGTGAAGAAGCATAAGCGAGACTGGTCTGACATCTTTCCAGTCTCTTCACCTTACGTCGCAAAGACCAACTCGCTGAAGCCGGCATCACTCATGTGCTATCGGTGTTAAGACTTCCTCTGGAAGAGAAGCTATTCGAAGGATACAAGCATATGGTCGTCGAGGTCGATGATGTCGAAGACGAGAACCTGCTTGAGCACTTCCCGGCAGCCACTCGTTTCATCGACGAGGGTCTTGCATCGGGAGGCGCAGTCCTTGTGCATTGGTAAGTGTTTCGTAAATCTTTATCCTTTGCGTTCAGGACTTCTCTATCGAAAACACAAGAAAGACTGGGATGCAACCTCCTTCTCCGAAACCCAAGTCTCTCATGCCTCAGTGAATAGCAAAACTGACGAGTAATCAACAGTGCCATGGGAAAATCACGGTCTGCAACCTGCGTCATTGCGTATCTCATGCAGAAGTACCACATCTCACCTTCCGAGGCCCTGGAACAAATACGACAGAGTAGGCCGCTTTGCGAGCCCAACGACGGTTTCATGCAGCAGTTGGAGCTTTACCACGAGATGCAGACACCAGAGAACGTTGAAGACACACCGACATATCAGCGTTGGGTCTACCAGCGCGAGGTAGAGATGAGTCGTGCTTGTGGTCAAGCACCCGAGGCGGAGAAGATTCGCTTCGAGGATGAACATGTGACTGCAAAGGATGACAGCGGATTCGACATGCGATGCCGAAAATGCAGGTAAGTTAGACAGCTGTCAATTTTCTCAAGGCAGGAAACTTACTCTTGATAGACGCACTCTGGCAACATCACAATTCCTGATACCTCATCAGGCTCAACGGGGCCCAGCCGATTCTTGCACACACTATTTCCTGGATCCTCTATCTTGGATGAGACCGGAACTGGAGAAAGGAGAGGTGGAAGGAAGATTGGAGTGTCCTAATCTGAAATGCAAAGCAAACGTAGGGAAATACGCATGGCAGGGCATGAGGTGCAATTGCGGAGAATGGATAGTGCCAGCTATCAGTCTATCAAAAGGCAGGATAGACGAGGCAAAGAAGCGCGCTGCTGATCCTAGCGCCATGGGTATCCGTATGCCGGCAATGGCGGGCCCGCGAGGTCCTGGACAGAACAATCTTTGAGCTACGAGCACTGTATCGTGGAGCTTGTAGTCAAATATCGAGCAAGATTTTAGCTGAGAAGGCTAAATCATGACCACATCCAGCGAAGAGAACCAGCCCCGGTAAATGACATTTGCGCGATAACATCTATTGTCATCAACATTCTTTCTACTTTCCTATACCTTGATGGCCTGGTCGTTGACACCGCCAGCCGAGTGTGACGACGTCGACAGGGGTTCGAGATTTTTCAAGTCCACACCGGTGTCTCAGTCGAAGTACAGCCTCTTCTGGGAGTAGCATGATGAACCTCTTAAAATCAATTGCGCGTCAAAAGTTAGGAACCAAGTGAATTGTATTCTAAATTTAGGTTTGCTGCAGGAACAGACACAATCGAGGCTCAAGCTGTTGTCTGGGGAAGCTTGTCCGAGGGCTTGCTGTCTTCCAGAATCTCGACGAACACAACACTCCTGACAAGACCGCCACCTACTTGGATCAACCAGCTCTTGGATATCAAAATAGTAATACAGGACTACTGCAACGAAAGGCGAATTTCCTTGTGCGAATATCGATTCACGGCGTCCCACCGAGCCTTCCCATCACTCACCACCTTCGACCGCCGACGCTTACACACACACACACACCATGTCTTCCGACTCGCTCTTCTCGCCCGATCTCATCTCGTCCGAAGTCGCCGCTGCCCTACCAGAGGGCTACACTATTCGACCCTTGCAAAAGAGCGACTATCATGCCGGCTTCCTAGACGTGCTTGCTGTCCTCACTACAGTTGGCGATGTCTCAGAACAAGACTTCGCCCAGCGCTTCGAAGAGATGCTGGCATCTGGAAAAGGAGCAGGAGGCTATCATATTTTGGTCATCCTGAATGGTGACAAGAAGATCGTCGGCACTGGTGCCCTGATTGTTGAGAGAAAGTTGTGAGTCTCACGAGAAGGAGCAAGATAGGGATGTGAAGACTGCGGTACTGACCATATCAACAACAGCATCCACAGTCTGGGTCAAGTCGGCCACATTGAGGATATCGCTGTCGCAAAGGACCAGCAGGGCAAGAAGCTTGGTCTACGCATCATCCAAGCCTTGGATCATGTCGCTGAGAAGGTTGGTTGCTACAAGGTCGGTTCTAATCCACTCTGGCTCGCATACCAGCATACTGATCAATGTCATACAGACCATCCTCGACTGCTCAGAAGCCAACGAGGGCTTCTACGTCAAGTGTGGATTCAAGCGTGCCGGTCTGGAGATGGCACACTACTACAACAAGTCATAAGAGAAACATTAATCTGCATTTACGAGAAGAAGGCGTTTCAAAAGGAGGACATATACACGAACACGTTTGGGTAAGATGGCGAGGAGCTTTGGTCACAGCATGCTTCTCTATAGAGTACAATGCACGTCCATCAACATTGCAACTGCGCCAAGACCCAGCAGGAGCCTTACCTTAGTCGTCAGGTCGGACCAATACGTGGTTGGTAGACGATTCATTTGCTCACTATGATGACGCCTTCTATGACTGGGCTCATCTCGAGTCCAGGCTTAGTTTGAGTGAAAGGACTGTAAGCGCGGAGAAGGAGTCGTCACAAGGATTCTTTGTGCTTAGAAGTGGACGCTTGCAGATGTGATGCCCAGAGGTTGACATTGCACAAACGAAGGATCAGGTGTGCCCCGATGGTCGCATGTCGAATCGTTGGCATGCCTATTTGTGGAAGATTGACTTGATCATCTAAGCAGCACTGAGCTGCATTGCTCGTGTCCGACGCATGTACGTCAAATAGCTCGAGACGTGAGTGGACGTCCATGTAGGGTTTGGAGTTCGAGATTGGCTCTCTTGGCCGAGGGTGTTGGTTGATCAAAAGGCTGGGCAAACGCGGCCGCATCAATTCAGCGAATCTTGCCCACGCGCGTCGACGAAACCTCTCATCTTTCATGCTCACAAGACAACAAGGAACCAACATCCTGTTCAACCCTGCTCACTGAGACAGGTTGGGTCGTAGCCCGGATTGAACAGAGTACAAAACGAAATTAGTCAATAAATCGCGACGGCCGGCCTGGAAACGGCTTCTTATATCCCTCGCTAGCGCGTCCCGGGAACGCCTCGTGGAAGGATCCTTATCTCTGGGACACTCGTCTGTACACCCAACATCGCCATGTGCTCGGAACAACAGGCTGTAGAAAGTCGGTAACCTCAAGCCGCCGTGAATGCACTAAGCCCGAACGTTCGACATTCTCCGACGTTTACAAAGAAAAGACTCATGCTGCCGAAACGCTTTCTTTGAAATGCCTGCTTTGTATCTGGTTTCCTTATCTCTTGGCGTCCTGGATGCGAGAGCGACCAGGAGGATTGTATGGGTGATGGGGCAATAGTGTTTTGGACGCGGAAGGAGTCGCAAAGATAAAGGCGGACACGAGATTGATGATTTGGGTGGAATAAACGAGCCCTTGACCGGTAACGGGGTGTTGCATGAGGGTAGAAATACCCTGCAGGTCCACCTCTCGCATATCACCTTCCCTGGTCTTCAAGTTTCTCACTCCCTCGATTCTTTGGACTGCTTGCCTGCAGAGCAACAGTTTTACTTGAGTCCATCCATCATGTCGACAGCAGTATGTTCACAGCCATAGTATCTGCCCTGGATCACATTACTGATCTTTTGTTCACAGCCTGTGTTCAACTCATCTGAGCCTGCCGGAGGCAACCCTCTGGAGGTCGACGTCAACGCACAATATGCAGGTCTCGAGTTCCAGTAAGACCAAATCAACATCAGTTCATTATAACTATCTCTGACCCCTATTCCAGCTATGTTTACCTCGCAGTCTGCTCATTCCTCGTCTACTTGATCATCCCTGGTATCGGCCTGCTCTATGGTGGTCTAGCACACAAGAAGAGTGGTCTGTCACTGCTGTTCCAAAGCATGATGGTCGTTGCCCTCGTCACATTCCAGTGGATGTTCTGGGGCTATTCTCTCGCCTTCTCTCGCACTGCAGGTCCCTTCATCGGTGACATGGCCAACTTTGGTTTGAGAAATGTCTCCGCTGCACCTTCCCCGGGTAGTGCTGTTCTGCCCGAAATCGTCTTCTGTCTGTATGAGCTTCTGTTCGCTGCTTGTACAGTCCAGATTGTTGTCGGTGGTGCCTTTGAACGTGGTCGCATCCTTCCCTCGCTCATCTTCGCCTTCTGCTGGTGCACCATTGTCTACTGTCCCATTGCTTGCTGGACATGGAACGCGAATGGTTGGCTCTTCAACCTTCCTTCCCTTGATTATGCTGGTGGCGGGTAAGACAAATCCCTCCCTCTAAGATGTATAGATCTATCACTAACACTATCGTCTAGTCCCGTTCATATCGCGTCCGGATGGGCGGCTTTGGCCTATGCTTTGGCACTTGGACAGAGAACATCTAAGGAGCACCACGCAAAGCATAAGCCTCACAACTCGACCTTGGTGTTTGTCGGCACTGTTCTTATTGTCTTTGGTTGGTTTGGCTTCAACGGAGGCAGTGCTCTCAACGCCTCGGTTCGTGGTATGATGGCTGCTTTCAACACCCAGGTCGCTGCTTCGACCGGTGTCCTTGGTTGGGTCCTCGTTGATGCCATCCGCCACAAGGGACGCTTCTCGGTTGTTGGCGCTTGCGAGGGAGCCATTGCCGGCCTGGTCGGTATCACTCCCGCTGCTGGTTATGTGAACCCTTGGCCCGCAGCTGTCATCGGCTTCGTGACAGCCATCGTTTGCGCTCTCCTGCAGGACATCAACGACTGGCTTCGCATCGACGACGGTCTCTATGTCTTCAAGCTTCACGGTATCGGTGGTATGGTGGGCTCTTTCTTGACTGGTATCTTCGCCAACCAAGCCATTTCTGCTCTCGATGGTGTCACTCTTGCTCCTGGTGCTTACAACGGCAACGGTATTCAGGTCGGCAAGCAGTTCGCCGAGATCACAGCCATCTCTGCATACTCGTTCATTGTCAGCTACATTCTGCTCATGATCATCAAGTACATTCCCGGCATGCACTTGCGTGTGGACAAGGAGGCTGAGATCAGAGGTCTTGACCTTGACCAGTTCTTTGATGAAGAGATGGACCACTGGGACCTCAGCCCAGCCGGTATTGATGTTATGCAGTCGGAGCAGACGACCTACACACACGGCGTCCCTGAGACTCGCGAGGGATCCTTGACTCCCAACGACGTTACTGTTGCCGAGAAGAAGTAGAGTTGGCCCAGTCTCTATAATTGTTCTGTCTGTAGCCGGGTCTCTGTAGCATGACAGGTTCATTGCTATCATACCTAGTACTCCTAATCTAAATTGTTTATTGATTTAATTCTTATTCTTGCATGCACGTGAGTATATTGGACAATAATCTTGTTGAGTGAAGTAGTCGAACCACTGTGCATTTTCGTGAATGGTGAAGATTCAAGTCAGATTTGGAGTGACCCTGACGCGGGTTTTGAGTTGGCCTGTGCGACGGGTTTGTTTACTACCCCACACAGCAAGGCTGAAGACTTTCGTCCAAGTCCACTTTTGCGATAACAAGAACACAACAAGACAAGACGACCAACATGGCATATAGCGGGCGTATGAGCATGGCGCCGCGAGGCTCCCAGCAACCATCCAGTCAACCGCGAGCACGCAAAGAGGACAACGAAGATGCCTTTATGACGCTGGTGAGTCCTGCCTGAACTGCCCAACAGCCTGCATACAATACTGACAGTTCTATGTCTACAGCCCGATCGCGAGATTGCAGGATGTATCAGCGACATTGGCATCCCCTTCACCATCCAAGACCTGCAAAAGCCCAACCCACAGCAGATCCAAAAAGTTTTTGAATGGCTGGCCGAGCTGTTGATGAACACAACGCGCGAAGTCGTCGCGCCTGCCATGAAGGCCGCCGCCGACGATCTGTGCCCCGATGACCCAGAGAGGATCTTTACTGCCGACACTCGCGACCTCATGGGCTTCTTCGTCACACTGCGCCGCCTGCTGCTCGAGTGCGGCATCAAAGACTTCACCTTCCAGGATCTGTACAAGCCGACACACGCCCGTCTGGTCAAGATCTTCTCCTATGTCATCAACTTTATTCGTTTCCGCGAGTCGCAGACCTCGGTCATCGATGAGTACTTCAACAGCACCGAGCGTACAAAGGCCCAAATCGAAGACCTGTACAACTCCAATCAAGAAAAGGAAGAGATGCTGCAGGAAATGCAGCGTAACAGAAAGAATGTCGAACAAGCCATGCGTGACAAGGAGAAGAAGAACAGCGAGCTCAAGGCCCGTCTGCTCGAGCTCAAAAAGGGCCAGGA
>Ga0058697_10000301_pt1 | contig 22791 bp, 12 predicted proteins | sample AgamicAsMae_FD_66619 | JGI IMG/M metagenome (GOLD analysis project Ga0058697, IMG submission 66619) | Agave microbial communities from Guanajuato, Mexico - As.Ma.e | ecosystem: Host-associated > Plants > Phyllosphere > Phylloplane/Leaf | place: Guanajuato, Mexico | collected 2012-06-04
ACGTTCTGCTGCAGTTTGAAGATTTCGCCCAGAAAAACGCCATGCCGCTGCTGCAACGCTATCGCGATGAGATCTGCTCGTTTAACGACGATATTCAGGGCACCGCTGCCGTCACCGTCGGGACGCTGATTGCCGCCAGCCACGCGGCGGGCAGCCAGCTGAGCGAGCAAAAAATCGTCTTCCTCGGCGCGGGTTCTGCCGGCTGTGGTATCGCCGAACAGATTATCGCCCAGATCGTGCGCGAAGGACTAAGCGAAGAAGAAGCCCGCCAGTGCGTCTTTATGGTCGATCGCTTCGGTCTGCTGACGGATCAGATGCCGAACCTGCTCTCCTTCCAGTCAAAGCTGGTGCAGAAACGCGAAAATCTGCAGGGCTGGGATACCAACAGCGAAGCGCTCTCCCTGCTCGACGTGGTGCGTAACGTTAAGCCGGATATCCTGATCGGTGTATCCGGCCAGACCGGACTGTTCACGGAAGAAATTATCCGTGAAATGCACAAGCACTGCCCGCGCCCTATCGTCATGCCGCTCTCTAACCCGACATCCCGCGTTGAAGCGACGCCGCAGGATATTATTGCCTGGACCGAAGGCGCGGCGCTGGTTGCCACCGGCAGTCCGTTCGCCCCGGTGGCCTGGAAGGATAAAATCTATCCTATCGCCCAGTGTAACAACGCCTATATTTTCCCGGGTATTGGTCTGGGGGTTATCGCCTCCGGCGCATCCCGCATTACCGACGAGATGCTGATGTCGTCCAGTGAAACCCTGGCGAAGTACTCTCCGCTGGTCAATAAAGGTGAAGGTCTGGTCCTGCCGGAGCTGAAAGATATTCAGCTAGTGTCCAAAGCGATCGCCTTTGCCGTCGGCAAAATGGCGCAGCAGCAGGGGCTGGCAGCGAAAACGTCGCCGGAAGCCTTACTGCAAGCCATTGAAGATAACTTCTGGCAGCCGGTATATCGCAGCTACCGTCGAACCTCTATCTGATGGATAAAACGGGCGCCCTGAGCGCCCGTTTAGCTGGCCGGGACCACTATCTGAAAATCAGAACACATGGTGCTAAGTTCCTCGTCATGCGTTATCAGAATCACTACCGCCCCGACTTTTGCCAGCGCTTTTAGTCGTGAAGCTACCTGCTCCAATCCGGAGTAATCCAGTCCTGATGTCGGCTCATCGAAAATGATGACCTCTCGCTGTTCCAGCAGTGCCAAAGCAACCACAACCCGCTGTTGCTGCCCACCGGAGAGCGCCATCGGATGCATATCCAGTAAATCGTTCAGCTCCATATCCACGATTATATTCTTCAACATCTGGGTGGATGGGGTGGAACGTCCAGTACGCAATTCCTGCGCTACATCGGTGGAAAAAAGCTGACGGTTAACATCCTGCATAACTAAGAAAGTGCGCCTTAAACGCTGACTCCGCAGAAAAGGTTTGCCATCAAGCAAAATTTCGTCATGTGTATTTTCTAACCCGGTAATCCTGGCAGCCAATGTGCTTTTCCCGGTACCATTTTCACCTGACAAGGTCGTGATGTAACTACGCGGGAAGTACAGCGTCCCTTTCGGGTGCCGATAAATAACACCATCGCTACCCGCTGGCGGCCCGGTAAGCACGGTAGCCTGCGGTTCCACCAGCGTACGCAGTCCCTCCTTAAGACGCCAGCTATTATCCCGCAGCCAGAATTCACTGGCGGGTAAATCTTCAATAATTTTGCCCCGATTCAAGCGAATAACCCGGTCCACGACATCCCGCAAAAACCACAGTCGGTGCTCGGCGATAAGAATGGTTATGCCAGAACTGCGCAGGCTTTTAAGTATTTTGGTCAGCGCAGTAATGCTTTGTATATCAAGGTTAGAGGCCGGTTCATCCAGCAGCAGAAAGGCGGGTTGATCCATCAGAGCAGCGCCAACTGCGATACGCTGCAACTGCCCACCCGACAGCGTAAACATATTGCATTCCAGCAAATGGCTTATCCCCAGCCGTTCGGCGATCCTTATGATGCGTGTCAGGATCTCATCAGGTTCCTGCCCGGCATTCTCACTACCAAATGCCAGTTCACCCAGGGGATCGGCACAAAAGAATTGCCTGCGGGGGTTTTGATATACGGTGGCAACCTGCTGTCCCAGCCGGTGAAGTGTCTCTTTCGCTGGCGTTATTCCGTTGATGCTCACCTGGCCATTGATGTTGGCGGGAATAACATGCGGTATCATTCCATTCACCAGCCGCAGCAAAGTGGATTTTCCGCATCCACATGGACCGGTTAACAACACACACTCTCCCGGCCTGATTTTGAGATTAACACCATCCAGCGCGGGGATAGCAGAGAAGGCCACGGCAACCTGTTCGAGTAGGATACCCTCCATTAAGATCCTCCGACGTTAAAGAACAGCACAACCAGACCGGCACAGAGCAGCCCCAGCAGCAGGTCAATAGTGGTAAATCTCAGGGACAAAATGGAGGATGGTTTAGCAGGATGCCCCAAACCTCTGCTTAATGCAGACGCAGATAACGCTTCTCCTGTACGCAGCGTGGTACCGATTAGCGGGATTAAAATACACTCAAGCGTTCGCCAGGGATGTAGCAGAATTCCTCCACGACCCGGCAATCCTCTCATCAGCATTGCGCTGCGAATAGCGCGCTGCTCTTCCCATAACACCGGAAAAAAGCGCATCATCACAGCAAGCGGAATAATCACCGCTCGCGGCATATGCAGGCGATACATGCCCGCAATCAGCAGACTGGGCGTAGTGGCGCAGAAGAAGTAATACCCCATAAAGCCAGCAATAATATAGGGTCTGGCATACATAAACGCAGCCAGCAGCATCATTAGGGCGGAGGGCATAGCCGTTAGTGTGACTATCTGCGCAAGCACCAGCATCACGCCCATGCAAAGTGTTAACGCCATGGCGGCGCGCCAGCGGCACTGTAGCATGAGCAGCAGGCATATCACCGCTACGCACGCAAGTTGAAAAACACCGCCCTTACCGGTCAGAACGAGGGTGTTAATGACCAACAACGCCAGCATGCTGGTGCGTACATCTATGCAGAATCCTCGCCCTGGTGAGATTCTATTACCAGCCGTTTTTCTGGACAAAACCGGCCCTCGCAAAATGTTGATCAAGCACTCTCAGTCCAATAACTGCCCCCAGCAGTCCGCTAATAAAAATACCCGCCAGAGTCAAATACATGACCTGGTCGGTAAACAGTGCGGAAAAACGGTTGGCATATGCCTGACCCAGTTGCTGAGCTACCTGGGCTTCAATTTGCTGTCGCATAAACATGAGAGGCAACAGTCCGCCAACGGACCAGAGACTGAAAGCGCCATAACCTGGAATCAATAAATAGTGGCGCTGGCTTTTTTTTGCTGCGCTGCAGATAATTTCGGCAACTCCTCCCGCCATCAGCGCCGTGGCCAGCGTCAACACATGATCCCCTGTGAGAACCATCGCCACAGCAAGAATCAGCGCCAGCAGACAGATCGCTCCTTGTTGCTTTACCCGTGCCAGATAGAGCATAAAAGGGATGCCTGCAATCATACCGGCCAGTGATTTGGTTATCGGGATAAGTAACGGTGAAAAAACGGACAGCATATTAATCACCATATTAATGGCGATTATAATTACTGAGAAAATACCGAGCGTGATCAGCTCTTTGGGTTGAAAAGTCATCAGGAAATCTCTCCATGATATGGCACCTTCGCCAACATTTTTTAAATGGCTATGTCAATAATGCGCACAGCATCCTTGCAGGTCATTAATACCAGGTGGGTTCTCTGCTCGCAGACCTGCCTGCGATCGACACCCCTGTTCAATATGGCAATAGCTCCCTCAGATAATGTGCTAACGACAGATCGGGCGCAGCCAGGTAAAAATGCCCCCCCGGTAAAGTCAGAGAGCGAAAGGCTCCGTGGCTGGCTGTACGCCAGCGTTGAATGACAGAGGTATCTATCTCAGGATCGTCCTCTCCGTATACTACGGTCAAGTCTGCCACCGTTCCCGGCTCGGCCCGGTAGGTTTCCAGGAGACGATAGTCAGCGCGAACGGCAGGTAAAAACAGCTGACGCATCTCGGGATGCTCCCAAACGACGCTATTTTGCGGGTTCTGACGATTCATATCGGCTATCAGCACACTATCATCTTGTTGATGTAAAGAGGTATTGGGCGGGAAATCGGGCGGGTTTTGCCCTGAGACCACCGTCATCAGCAAACGCTCAGGCGTCATCTGCTCCAGACTGCGGGCCGTTTCCCAGGCAACCCAGGCTCCCATGGAATGCCCAATTAGCAAGGCTGATGTGGATGCATCCAGGTGTAAATACAGCTGACAGGCACACTCCCTGGCCAGCGCCTGCAACGTAGCGTGGGGCGTTTCCCCCAGACGGGCATCCCGCCCCGGGTAGGTTATCCCCCATAACCGATAACGGGTTAATACTTTTGCCCAGTGTGCATAAAAGCGGGGGCTTCCACCTGCATGCGGAAAAACAACAATGACCGGCGCGCGACAGTCAGACGAATCGTTTACTTTGCCGAGTTGAACGATGACGTTCATATTTCCTCTTCCCGGTCAGCAAGCCCAAGTTGTATACCGATAGCCCGTGGAGGGGTCAGACGGCATTGCTGTGGATGCCCGCCGCTCATGCATATCGCTTGCCAGAGTTTCAACACCGCAAGTTGTCGTTGCAGGCGTGCAGCGTCAACCTCTTTCGCCGCGATAAAACGGCGTAGCGTCGCACGTATAGCCGTTTCCATATCGCGGCGTAAATGAACAGAGCCCGGCTCGTTTGATAATGGACTGGTCAGGAGCAACGTCTCGTCCTCAATCCCGTCTTGTATATCTTTCGTCACCCAAGTCGGCTCGGGCGGCTGAAGTCGACGCTCCCAGATCACCTGCCCAAACGGAGAATGGAGCGTCAACTCACCTTCATCGCTTAGCAAGGTGATCTGCATCAGAGGCTGCGAATTATCATCGGGTGAAGCGGCATCGAAGCGGTTCATCACAACAATATCGACGGCAACACCTTGCCAGGTGCTGCCAATCAATATTTTCTCCTGGGCAGCCATCGGTGTGGCCGATATAAGAGGGGACGGGGCACCGACAATATCGGATAAAATAAACAGCGCGCAGTGGAGAGTCTGTACAGATACCCGCATCTCCACCGAACGAACAGGGCTCAGCGCAGATAAACGGCTGGCGGCACGCAGGAAACGCCGCACGGTCGGCATTTGGTCGTAAAAAGGCGTAACGGTAAAAAAAACGCCCTGCTGCTTCGCAATTCTTAGCGTGTTCACCACCTCCTGGGGATGAACCGGAAGTTCCTGCAACACCGGCACCCCGGCCTGCAGCAGACGGCGGGCAATGTTGTCCCCTTCTCCCCCAATAATGGAGGATCGTACAGCCACCACAGCACACGCCGGATGTGAATGCGCCAGAGCCTGTTCCAGAGAGGAAAAATAGTCACAGGCCAGTTCTCTCGCAATCTGACGCCCGGTCTCTCCCCCCTGCCCAACAATTGCGCTTAACCCATATCCTTTTAATGCTCTGGCATACCAGGCACCAAAGGTGGCACCCACAACCCAGACCCCCTGAGTAGTGAGATGTGCAGAAGATGTCATATTTCTCCCTCCTCGCAGAGCATCTGAGTCTGTGGATACTGCCAGACAATTTCAACCCCTGCAGGAGGCTGGCTGTGCCATTGCTGCCAGATTGCCAGCGACTGCGGACGTTGGGAAAACCAACTGGCACCTGGCAACAGGTGCGATTGAGACTTAACATTTATCATCGCCCACGCCGCAACAGCCCCCGTCACCTGATAGCTGTCGACACAGGTCAGTATCGTACGCCGTACGTCCGCCTTGTCTTCCTCGTCAATACCTTCGGCGCTCAGGCAAAACCAGGGACTTTGTGCTGCCACCGCATCAGCCGTCCGCTGAGAGGCTGAATCAGGTATACGCCCTGTCACCATAATTTCATTCAGCAGATAAGTGATTTCCGCAGAGTCGGTGACGTTGAAACTGCACAATGAAAACAGGGATAATTCCTTTGCCGCCAGGGCTGCTTCTTCATCAACATAAGGATGGGCGCGCGCAGATGCAGGAAAACAGGCGGGAAACGGCGGTATCTCCACCACTCTGCGCCATTCACCCTGTTGCCAGTACATTCCGGGATAACCTGTGCGCGCATGCACCGCCTGCAGATATTCCGCCAGCCCGGCGGGCGTGAGGTGTTGAAGGCCACCGGCAAACGAGCTCAATCTCAGCAAGTCAGTACGGGGAAATCTGGCGGCGAGCACCCGGATTGCCACCCCGACTAACCCCGGCTGAATACCTGCGCCCATAATCCCCAGCCAGCCTGCCGCCGCTAGCGGTTTATGCCAGCGTTTGATCGCGGCGCCATCTCCGCCAGCATCGATGAAAATACCGGGGCTGGGGCAGTGAGCCAATACCTTAGCGATAAGACGATCGCTAAGACGAAATGAAGGTCCAGCACACTGAATGAACCGACTGCATGCACGGACAGCAGCGGGCCAGGGCGCTGATGACAGTACATCCAGTTCAGCTAAGCGGAGGCTCTCTGATGTCAAATGGGCTAAACGCACCTGCAGTAAAGCCAGATCCCGTCCGGTGGCAAGTATGCGTTCTCCCTGGCGTAATAATGCTTCGACGCAGGCCACCCCGACCGAACCACCGGCACCGATCACGACAATGACGTCACTCATGCCCAGACCTCCCTCAGCAACGCGGCAACAGACTCCGCCCCCTCTCCCTCCAGGCAATCAAAATGGTTACCGGCAATATCACGAATAGTCAGTTCACCCAGGCAGTACTCCTGCCAGAATTGCGTCATATCCTCTCTCAGGGTGGGTAAAAAATGGATCTCGCCGCGCTGGCGCAGGAAGGTGACATTTCCGGCGTATCCCAGACGGGAAAATGCGCCGACTGCACGCAGGCTGGCAACATAAACGTCGCGTAATGCCTGTAGCGTTGCGACATCAAACTTCCGCACCTTATTTGCCATGTACTCAAGGCGCTGTCGGCTATCAGGCGGCGCATTTTTCATAACGGCGTCGATGCGCGTAAAATGCGCTGCCAGTCCGGCAATACAGCCCTGCGGAATACGCTCCCCATAAGATTCCCGTGCCAGGTTTATCAGCGCCCCAAGCTCATCTTCAGGGAAATTCAGTCCGATATCCTCCGCCGACCGGTGAAGCAAACGCGCCAGCGAGTAATCAAGCAGGAGGTCGTCTTCGATAATGAAGGGAATACGGTAGGCGCTGACCACGATGAGCTGTTTAACCTCTATGCCGGCTTCCACCAGCTTTTCAGCCATCACGGTGGCCATCAGCCCCCCCATACAATAGCCAAAGAGATAAACCCGACGAATCGCTATCGCCTGCAGGGCATGGACATAGCGTTCGGCCAGATTTTCAAATAACGTTTCTGCTGGTAGGTTCAGATAACCGTCACCCGCAATACGGCTAATGCCCAGCACGGCGGGATGTTCACCGCCAGATGAGAGCGCAGCAATCAGAGCGCGGTAAGGCTCCAGTCCCCCCGAACCATCATGCACCAGACATAAGATATCGCCCTCGCGGTTGATACCGTGCAATGAACAGGCAGGCAGAAGCTCGGTAATCGGCGACGCTTCCTCGACTGGTGTGGCCTCACACGGCGAGATGCTGTGTTGCCAGACGGCCCTGGAGCAATTTTCGAGTGTCGGATCGGCGACAATCTGGCGTAACAGATCGTCCCAGGCCATCTTTTCCGCGCCGGGGATAGTTCGCCTCAGTGCGCCGACGCACTTGGCAAGCAGTAATGAATCGCCTCCAACATCAAAGAAGTCCGAAGAGGGTCTTAGGACATCGGGATGATCCAGCCCCAGTGTCTCAGCCCAGACTGTCGCTACCGCGCGTTGGCAGTCACTCAGTGGTTCAGCACTATGCTGCAAAGAGGTTTGCAGAGCGCCAGGAGCCGGGAGTTGCGCAGCGATTGCCTGACGATCAACCTTTCCATTGGCGGTTAAAGGTAAGGCGTCAAGGATCAGCAGGCGATCGGGTACCATCCAGGCCGGAAGGCGCTGGCGCAAGAGCACATACAGTTGATCCACGTTCAGACGCGCTTTTTGCGTACCGGCCTTGGCCCAAATCAGGGTCTGATTAATCTTCAGTATTGCGCGCTGGGCCGGGTCGGTGGTACTGGCATCTTTGGGATACATAATGCTATGGCGAAACGGTGAAGCTTCCAGTGCCCGTCGCCAGCTATCTCCATCATAAAATGCATCCCCGGTCAAAGCCCGCTCATCGGTAAAACCCGTCAGCCCTTCTTTAAATTCCATGGTAATCATCAGCGGTGCATAGGGACGGGCCGAGTCAATCGCCGCCAGGCTGCCACCTGCAACCAATAATCCATGTAGCTGCGTGAGAGCCTGCGGAATGTTGAGGGCGTTATGCATCACATTCCCGCAAATCACCACATCCCATGCCGCCAGCGCGACACCCTGTTCAGTGAAGGAACAGTTCAGGTCCACGATACGGGTCACGACCTCCGGCCACTGAATCCGTGCTTCGTCAAGGAAAAAGCGTGAAACGTCGGTGAACAGATATTCAAAGGTGAGTCCCTGCGTTTCCTGAATCTGGCGCAGCCGCTGAATAACAGGTGCAGTGGTCGCTCCTGTGCCGGCGCCAATTTCTATTATGCGTAAAGGGCGGTGCTCATCAATGGCTTTACGGGCATGTTCAGATACGCCAGCCACGATCAGTTGGTTCAGATAACGGTTAATAACGTTATCGCCATAGGAAGCCCGGACCACTTCCATTCTGCCTTCCGGGAAGAGTAACGTCAGCGGATCAATTTGTCCCCCGACAACAGCCTCCAGCTGTTGCAGACACTTACCGACGTAAGCGATCTGTTCATCCCCATAATGAATATCCCGTGCCAGCTGACTGGCTTGCTGCCAGAGACGTTTTGCCGCATCGAGAGAAATCGTATTCTGCCCTGCCGCCAGACGTGCGGTGTTTTCGCTCAGAAGACGATCCCAGCGAACCATAAGCGCAAGATATTCTGGCTTCACGCTGACGTTGCGTTGGCGAATATCCTGCATTGCCACCAGAGCAGCAAGCTCGAGGGTGTCCAGCAGTTGAGCGAAAGACGACCAATTCATGCCGAATAAATTCTGCTGATGCTGCTCAGCAAGAACCTCAATGATCCTGTCGTCTATTGTTTCAGGATTCGTGTGAACGTTGGCGGATGTAATGGCTGCGACCAGTTGATTTTGTGCCGTCAACAATACAGCCGCATCGCCAACGTCAGGATGAGTCTGCAATATGGCAACTATTTCACCGGGTTCAATCCGATGCCCATGACGCTTAATCTGATCGTCTTTTCTACCTAAAAACTCAATTTCGCCATTCTCATAATAGCGACCAAGATCGCCGGTGAGGAAAGCAGAATGACCACTGTCGGGCAGATGAATGAACGCCGACGCGTCAGCGCCCAGATATCCTGAGCTAACCGCAGGGCCAATAATGACGATCTGCCCGACCTGGCCCTCGACGGTCTCTTCACCATCGCCGTTTAGCACCTTCATCACTTGTCCAGGAAGCGGCCTGCCATAAGGGATTGAGCTACCGTAATGAGCGCCCGGCGCAACTTCGTGGTAGTTGGACCAGATAGAGGCTTCCGTTGCGCCCCCCAATGCCAGGAACCGGCAGTCTGGCAGCCAACGATGCAGTTGCTCAGGCTGCGTCAGCGGAATCCAGTCTCCGGACAACAGAGCGACCCGCAACGCTGGCATCACGCGGTTTCGTCCACTGCCCGTTAACGGTAAGCCATCCAGTAACAGTTGCAGCTGAGCAGGAACAGAATTCCATATTGTTACCCGGTGCTGCACGATATCCCGCAGCCAGGACTCCGGATCGGGTGCCGTCCCCGCCGAAGGGATGACCACTGCGCCTCCGGCGTTGAGCAGCCCAAATACGTTAAATATTGCCAGATCAAACGATGGCCGCGATACGGCCAGAACCCTGTCGTCCTCGTTCAAATCCAGCATCGTCTCAAGAGCATCCAGTGTGGTCAGCACCTGCTGGTGTGTTATGGGGACACCTTTAGGGGTTCCGGTAGAGCCGGACGTGAAAATGATATAGGCGACATCATGAGCCGAAACCTGAGGATGTTCCGCTAATGGACTCGAGAGTCCTTCAAAGTCGGAATCCATCGTTTCAGGGGTTAACCAGTAATGACACTGCTCAGGTGAGCTCCGCTGTAGCGTCGTGAGAATAGCCTGCTGTCGTTCCTGCGGCCAGGTCGGGTCGATCGGGACAAATGTCATTCCAGCCATCAGGGCCCCCAACTGAGCAGCCACCTGTTCAACACCCGGTTGAAGGACAATCAGCGCGACATCGCCGACCCGTCCACCCTGAGCACAGAGCCAGGCACGCCAGAGGCTGGCGTGCCTGATTAATGCGGCTCGCGTAAGCACAGTTGCGCCATGAATCAACGCAATTTTTTGCGGATCATTCTTCGCCATGCGGCAAAAAGAGGCCATCAGATTGACTTCACTACCCGGTTCCTCAACTGTTGTATTGATCCCGGATATTTGCAGAGTTTTGCGAACAAGAGGTGGCTGATACCAGCGTCTGGCTTCCCCTGACAGGGACTTAAGAGCTGAGCAGAAATCGTCGAAAGCGCTATCCAGTACCACCTCAGGGTAGGCCCCAATCCTGGCATCCCAGACGATGGACATTCCACCCTGCGCATCGGAAAGCTGTATATCCAACAGGACCTGAGGTGTCTGACTCAACCCCTGCTCAATTCGGTTACGATAGAAGGTGTTTTCAACGTGAGAGGCTCCCAACGTAGAAGTCAGCACCACGGGTGTAGCGTTCCGTTCCCGTCTATCGGTCTGCGGCAGCATCCGCAGAACATCTACTCCCGAAACGTCACGATGATCCAGAGCGTCAAATAGCTGATGCTGAACGTCAGCGGCGGACTCTGCGACGTTTTTCTCACCCATATCCTCCAGCGCAATGAGCACTGTCGAAGTGAAATCGCCGACAATACGCATCACATCCTCCGCAAACGGACGACGGTCCATTACCGTCAGCGTAATGCGTGAGTGCTTTTGTTCACCGTAACGGCGGGCAACGCTGCCCAGTACGACCATCGCCACCGAGGTGGGCGTAACCGCGTGCTGACGGGCAAGTGCCAGGAAGGACTGCCACGACGCTTTGTCCAGCGTATGGCTTCGGCGGCGGTAGAGAACCTCAGCCGCGTCATCCGTGCGTGACTCGCCTAAACACATTGCGGCAGGGAGAGATGCCGCCTTTTGCCGCCAGAACGCCTCTGCCCGCTGCCAGGCCTGCTGGCCGGCTGGCGTGTCGCGCAGGCGCATGAGATGGAGCACATAATCACGAAACGACAGTGATGGCGGAACCAGCACACGCTGATTCAGCGCATGGAAAAAATCCGTGAGAATGACGTTAATGCCGATAAAATCAGTAATGATCAGGTCGACGGAAAGATGTAGCGTTGCCCGCTCGCCCATCGTCACGATATGTGCCTCAATCAACGGGGGAGTCTGCGGATCGTAATGCCGATGTTTTAGTTGGGTTCTGATTTCGCCCTGAGCCTGCGTAAATGCCAGCGCAGTACCACATACTGAGACGATAATTGGTATTGCAACGCGGGGATCGACCTGCTGCCAGCCTTCAGCGGAGATACGAGCCTGCAGCATCGCGTGGCACGACACCATACGCTGCCAGGCGGCCTGATAGTCATCAGCACTCCAGCGTTCTGGCGCGATAATATCCAGTTCGGCATAGCCATGACAGCCTGTACCTCCTGCCTCCCAGGCCTGGGTACGTCCCAGCAGATAAGCTGCCTGCACTTCTGTTAGCGGAAAAGGATCGCCGCTGTGTTCAGGATGATGCTGTACGCTATTTTGTAGCCGTATGGCCGCTAAAATATCTTCTTTCTGCTCACTCACCTGCTGACGCAACTCCGGCGTAAATACTTTGCCAGGTGCCCTAAAGAGCAATTTACCGCCGCTCTCCCATAAAACAATATTGAGCTTCTGCAGTTGCTGGAGTAATGCGTCCACCGTACTCATAGCATTCCCTCTTCAGTATCGGTTGCGGGTGCCGGGGAGACCTGACGTTGCCTTCGGGAGACTAGCAGAGCAACCTGGGCGCAAAAATCGTCAAATCGGGGATAAAGCAGTAAGAGACGTAAAGAAATACCCGGATCGACCTCCTTTTGTAGCTCGCGTATACAGCGTGTGGCGTGCAGGGAATCACCGCCGGACTGGAAGAAATTATCCAGCGGTAGCGCCGATTCAGGGGGCAAATACTTAAGCCAGATTTGGGCAATTTTCGCAGGCATGCCGGTTAACTCAGCATGAGATGGGTCGATTATGTTTATCAGTTCCCGAAGGCGCCTGGCCACGCCGGAAGTCAGGGTATCAACGGACTCGTGGGAAAGTAACGCTGTCACATAGTCCACGGTAATATGCAGCCCGCGCACATCATCATGAACCTGAAAATCCATCGTGACCTGCGGCGTTTGCGAGCGTGCCCAGGTCAGAGTACCGAACCCAAAATCATCAGAACGGAAGGCACCAGGTCCCAACCCTAAACCACTTGTAAACACCACCGGGAATAGCCCCGCCAGGGGGTCCCCCTGTCGACGTACGGCCTCACGGGCAACGCTTAGGGTATTGACCTTCTCCGGCGTTTCATGAATAGCGAGTATCCCCCGGTGGGCTGCCCTCGCCAGCGCTGACAACTGTTGGCGACACTGCTGCGGATCCATTGAACCCGGCTCTGTGTCAAAGGCAACCAGTCCCAAATGGGTAAAATCACCCACCATCGTCGCCACGCCCGGTATATCCGGATCGCGTTCAAAGGTCGTAACATTAAGGCTGAACGCAGACTCATCAGCCAACCCAGCGACCTCAAGCGCATAAGCAGCCAGCAGCAATGCTGCTGGCGTGATCTGCCACTGCGACGCCTGCTGGCGGATAGCGTGCCATTCGCTGCCATCAATATCGCAAGCGCAGCGGGCAAAGCGCATATTGCTCACTGAATCGAGCGCGACGAGATAAGGCAAACGAGGCGCGGGTGGCATTGCTTTGACGTCTGGAATATCTGGCGCCTCGCAGCGCAGAGTTCTGTATTGCGCGTAGGTGATCGGAGAAGGCGGCGATATGGATTTACCCCGATAAATCGCGCCCAGTTCATGCATCACCAGAAACATGGAGGTTCCATCGAGCATAAGGTTATCCATTCCTATACCGATAATTTTCCCATCGGGTGAGATACGTACGCGCAGAGGCGGATCCTGCTCAGGGTCGGGCGTTTCTGTTTCGGTAAGGGAACGAACATTATCAGTATTCGAAAGCAACAGGTTAACCTGAGCACTAACACGCCCAAACGGCGCGCCGTCCTGCCAGAACACCAACGAGCGTAACGCATCATGACGAGCAACGACCTGGTTGATTGCCTGCTGGAAGCGCTCAGTATCAATGCCTTCTGGATGCGGGACGGAGAATTCAAAATAACAGTGCGGAGCAACCCCACCCAGTAGTTGCTCCGGCGAGCGCCCAATCAGATAGGCTTTTTGCAGTGGGGTTAAGGGATACTCCGCAGTATCTTTTCCCGGGTGGATTAGCTGCGTCGGGGTAGTGACATGCTGCGACAGTACCCGTTCGACAAAGGCCTCAAACGTTGGATAGTTAAATAAATCGGCGAGTAGAATCGATGAGTAACCCTGCTGGCGCAAAGCCATCACAATTTGTGTCGCCCTCAGTGAATCCCCTCCCAAAGCGAAAAAATCCGCCGTGGGTGCTACGGGCGACGTCAGTTCCAGCACCCTTTCCCAGCAGCATGCAACCTCATTTTTAACTCCAGCGCGCTCCAGCGCCGGTTTAGCTAACTGAAGATCGGCATGGCCGAGCGTCAGTCTGGCCTTAATCCACACCAGATTCTCTACAGGACGCTGCATCTGTTCCAGCACTACGCCATGCTCCTCCAGACGCTGTCCCCATTCCGACCCCGTCAGCAGCGGTGACTGGCCACTATCCACTAATGTAGGGTCGAGTACCGCTGCAATTAGCGATGCGGCATCGGGTTCGGTCACTTCAAGGATGTAGAGTCTTACCGGGGTCGAACCTGTTTGAGTTGTACGGACTTTCGTCAGGCGAGTTAATAAATTGTACTCTCTGTGTAGCGTCGCTGGGACGATTATCACATCAGCAAGCCATTCAGCCTCTGGCAGTTCACGGCGCTGAGCCAGTGAATTCAGGGCATCATTGTTTTCATACTCATCAACAATGAGCGGTAATCCTTTTTCGGCGGAGGCCTGTACTAAAGACTGGCTGAAGGCACCGCTACCGGCACCCATAATCAGAACCCGCAAACCAGTTTCCCTTGCTTCCAGACGCGCATAATCCGTATGGAGTTCAGCGATCAGACTATCAAAAAACTTAACGTGTCGCAGTGAGGCCAGTAATAAGCGCTCCGGAGCCAGAGTTGGATGCCGTAGTAGCTCGCTACGCGGTTTTTCTCCGTTTACGCAAGCTGACAGAAATTGTCCTGCCGCCTGCCATGCACTATCGGTATCTCCTGTCGTCCATCGCCTCCATGCGGCGACAACCGGTGCCAGAATATCAGGCACGCTGGTAATCATCGGCAACGCTGCGGCAATCGCCCGCTCCGCTATCTGATGTCCACTGAGAGCGGCGACCAGTGCGTCGGCTGAAAGTCCCTCCTTCTCTTCTGTGTCCCCGGCGAGCGCCGCCAGTTGGGATACAAAATGGGTATATGCAGCCGTTAAAAGTGAATGCTCCAGCTGTTCGGAGGCATAATCCCAGCGAATCTCAAGACCATCACCATCAGGCAGAACCTGGCAATCAATAAGCACGCCCGGGGTACGGGTATGCGTCCACTCGATATATTTCTCACCTTGATATAAAGGCACAACCTCCGGTATCCCCGTCGTGCTGGTAAAGACAAAAGGATAGGCCGCCCGTCCTTGTGCAGCAATATAGCGATCGTCAGGCGTTTTGCCGGCGACGGCATCATTCAGAGCGCGTGATATATCGGCCAGAGAATCATTTCTCGCACAGCGACAAAGACGCAGTTGGGTAAATTGCCCCAATGCCTGAGGAGATTCCACCGGACGCCAGCAAACCGGAACCACGAAAACAACCTGCGGACGTTCGCATAGCAAGAGTATCGCCTCGCTATAGGCTTTGAGAATCAGTGCCGAGACGGTAACGCACTCTTTTCTGGCCCGCTCTTCAAGCAGGCGGCGCAATCGACTATTCAGGTGATATGCCTGCGACCTGATTCGACTTATGGCAGACCTCAATGCTGTCGATGGCAAACGGGGAGGTACCCAGTTATCTGACTGCCACGTCGGGCAGGCTGGTTCCAGTTTGTCATGCGTACTGGCGTAGTGCGCAAATGGCAGAATACTGGACTCCAGTTGCAGATCCTGTTTCGCGTATATAACACGTTCAATCAACGCCAGCGTTATCCGCATTAAGCTCAGTGCGTCCAGCCCCAGATAGTTAAACATCAGGCCAATCCGCGTCGGCTGCCCTTCAACGCTCACCAGCTGGATCGGAGGATGCTGTCTCGCATCCAGCGACGTTTCCGCAAGAAAATCCGCAAGATTTTGCTGTTGAGGCAGTGTTAACACCGAAACGGGTTTGGCACTGACCACTTGTTGCTGAGCTTCCGTGCGTACCAGCCTGAGCGCGGCTGTTTCGGCTATCAACTCGTCAAGTGCACGCTGCCAGTGCCTCAGAGGATGAACCTCCGGACTGCGAATGATCACGGCGAATACGGTGTCGCAACGATTGACGCCGGGAATACCATCGGCACCAAGTGCGTATGCACGTTGTAGCGACGTTAGCGGAAAAGGTTGGCTTTGCCGCTCTTCTTCATCCGGAGTTTTACATAGCTTCTGAACTGAACAAGGCTGGCAGCGCCGGGCAAACATCTCTAACGTATTCGTGGTGAATAGCGCATTGACTGCAACCTCAATCCCATTAGTTTGCAGTAAGGCACAAACACGCGTCGCCGCCAGACTATCCCCTCCCAAAGCAAAGAAGTTATCCGCAGCGCAGACAGAATCCCGCTTCAGCACCTGACACCAGATTTTTTGACAGGTAGCGAAGACCGCCGATCGTTTTTTCTCCGTGTCGGTTGGCGCGGCAGACTCATCAGCCTCAAGTTCTCTGGCGGCCCAGTAACGATCGATTTTCCCGTTACGGTTTAGCGGAAACGCCTGCCGGATCAGCAAGCGAGTCGGGATCATATAATGTGGCAACTGGCGGGAGAGAAGCTGATGCAGCTGGTCAAGATTCAGACTGTGTTTATCACTGAGCAATACCGCACTCAGAGCGCGTCCTTTACGGACTGGCACCACCACAGCGTTATCGATACCGGGTACGCGTTTCAGTATTTGTTCAACTTCGCCGCAGTCAACGCGATAGCCGTGGATTTTAACCTGAGTATCCTGACGTCCGATAAAGAAGAGCAATCCTTCGCGCCAGTACCCCAGATCGCCAGTGCGATACCAGCGAGTGGGGTCGGCGTAAGGATTTTCCTTTGCGTAAACAAACCGTTCGGCGGTAAGCTGAGGGTCCCCCAGGTATCCCTGTGCCAGGCCCTCCCCGCCGATCCAAAGCTCACCCACGACACAATCAGGGCAATCGACAAACAGCCCCGCATCATCTTCGCGCACTACGCGATACTGTTGGCCGCTCAACGGTAATCCATAAGGTACGGAAGGCCAGCACGTCTTAAAATCCTCCGGCTGGCGAATCACATACTCATTAGACCAGATGGCTGCCTCGGTGCTGCCGCCCATGGCCACAAGGATGGAATCAGGTGAAAGCGCTTTTAGTTGTTCAAACAGGGAAGGCGGGATCCAGTCGCCGGAACACAACCAGGCTCGAACAGAGGGTAAATGCCCGGCTGCGGCGACCAGCATCTCGGCCAGCGCGGGTACAGAATTCCATAGCGTAACCTGCTGCGACCCAATCAACTCGGCCCAGCGGAACGCATCACGGCGCTCATATTCATTGAGGGTGACAATACAGCCGCCGCAGCTAAGCGGCCCGAAAATATCATAGACGCTAAGATCGAAATCCAGAGAAGATACCGCCAGAAAAACATCATTTTCTGTTACCTCATGACGGGTATTCACGTCAACAACAGTATTGTTTGCCGCTCGATGACTAACCGCAACGCCCTTCGGCTCTCCCGTTGAACCTGAGGTAAAAATAATGTAAGCCAGCGCATCTGGTGACCCCTCAGAAGAGCAACCTCCCTCGGGGAGTCTAAGCTGAGTCAGAGGCTTTTGCTGTTCAAGCTGGTCAAAATCTTTTGTCGTCAGCAGATAACGCATACCCGACCTTTGGCGAATTTTCGCCAGGCGGTCTGTGGGGATATCAAGTCCGACCGGAAGATAAGTGCATCCGGCATACATCACGGCCAGCACGGCAACGATCTGCGACGGGCCTTTAGGTAGACGAATACCGATAATATCTCCGGCCTGAGCATGCCTGACCAGGCGGGCAGCAAGGCGCAGCGCCAGTTGATCCAGGGCAGTGTAACTCCATCGCTGTTGCTCCCGTAAGCCTCCAGTAAGAGGATCAATAAGTTCGGGAGCCAGTTTAGGATCTGCCGGGAATGCGACCAATGCTATCGCCTGCGGCCTTTTTTTCACCTGCTTACGAAAACCGCTGAACAACATCGCCGGGGAGGAGGCAGCCGCCGTGGAATTTGTCCGTGTACGATACGCCCGGCTGGCCCGTGGAAGTGAGTTCTCCATGCTGCGTCCGGCGATGACGTCATCTATAGACTCTGTCAGCATATCGAAGACGGCGCTATCGACATCAGCCAGAATGGCTGCACGTCGAACATCAAAAGCGACTTCAATTTGCTGCTCATCAAGCTGAAGCACCTGACAATCGATAACGGTCTGTGGTGTTTTTGTCCATATACGAGGCTCCCCGAAAGTATCAATCGCCAGGGGGGAAAACACCGGTTGTTGCGCGGCATAGGTAAAAACATAAGGTGATATGCCGGGATGCGGCTGTGCCACGTCCGCAAGGGCGCTACGTAACTCGTCTTCGCTATCAATCCCACGCAGTAAACGGTAGTGAAGATCGTCCTGCGTATCCTGAGCCAACTTATCCAGCGACTCAGCCATTCTGGAACGGTGAGCATAAGCCACGGTGCGTTCCGCCAGGAGTATTTCGCTACCCATCATCGGTACATTCGTTACCGTCACAATAAAATCAGGTGTTGCGCTACACAGTCGTAAAGCTCTGGTATACAGCGCCAGTACAAGTGCCGCTGACGTGACGCCCAGCCCGGATGCATATTCCTGAAGCTTTGACCACTGCCGGATGTCGTAAAACCGTGAACGTCTCTCAACCTGCTCTGACTGAGGCCCATCTGCAGCCCTGAAGTGGGTAAAGGGCAGGTCTGGTGGTGGAAAAAGTTTTTCGCTACGTCCCTGCCCCAGCTTCGCCAGTTTGTCATGGCTTCGCTGCCGCTTGTCTGCGACACGCGCGTGATGTTCACTTAGCTGTTGGTAGAAGTGTGTAGCAGAGGCCCATTGTGGCGGAAGCTTCTCGCCGCAGTAGCTCTGTGCAAGGTAGTGCATGAGTGCTGAAAGACCGGGTAAGTCAACCACCGCCAGTGATATTGCGATATGCATCGTTGTACCGCCATCGTGCCAATGCGTTAACGCGATGTCCCACAGATGCCCTGAAGTTAAGTCAACGGACTGCGAAAGCATTTGCTCCCGGACCGCTGACTCATGCCCGCCTTCCTGGGAGCGATGCAGATGATGTATCTTTAATTCAGGAATGCTGACCTCATCCAGGAGCAACTGGTCCGCATCCAAAAAACGCCAGCGCAATGCCGGATGAGTAGCAACCTTTTCCAGAGCCGCCCTCAGTTTATGCTCATCTATGGCCTTACCGGAAAATGTCAGACAGGCAACACACTCCACTCCTCCCAGCGGTAGCTCCGGCTGCCGACCCACAAAATAAGCATGTTGAATCTTTGTCGTTGGGAATGTTTCCTGCTCTGAGACGTTATTCTGCTTTGACACCAGGCGATCTCCTTATCCGAAAAAAAACAGCCGCAAAAAAACCTTATTTCCGGCACCTTGCCAAAAAAAATTGATTGCGAATGATAGTAATTAGTATTAATAGTTATTTTCCGCAAGCTTCTGTATGTATTTTATTCAGTTGTAAATATGGACGTTTTGGATCTTCCCAGGAAAAAGAGGATGACAACATGAAATTCCATTTTTGGCCGGCCATCGGAGGGAGTCTGCTGGTTACGGCTCAGTCAGGTTACACCGCTACGCCCGACACATTCGCTGCGCACAAAGAAGATGTCTTAACCGTGGAAAGTACGGTCAATGCGCGATTTGTCCCGGAGACAAATCGAAAGCTACCCTTCACCATTACCCATCTGGACAATACTGAACTGGAGCAGAAACAAATACAGGATGGGCAAAGCCTGCTATGGCAAACGCCAGGGCTCGCGCTGAACACCGATGGACAGAATCCCGAATCATCGATCAAGATCCGGGGAATCGGTTCAATTAATCAGGTCAGTAACGATGATACCTTGTAGTGACAATGCTAAACGGTGTTCCCGTTCCCCAGGGAAACCTGACGAACCGCCTGCTGGACATCAATCGGGTCGATATTCTGAAGGGACCACAGGGAACCCTGTTCGGCCGCAACAGTGAGGCCGGCGCAATCAACATAACCTCAAATCAACCCAGTGAAGTATTTGAAGGTCATATTGGTGGTGAGTGGGGAACGCGCGGGCATTATCTCAGCGAAATGGTGGTGAATAGCCCCCTTACAGATACGCTAAGTAGCCGAGTGGCATTGCAATACAATCAGAAAGATGCGGTGCTAATAAACCAGCAGGATGGCAATAAACCTCTTAGCCATCCGCAGGACATAACCGGACGCGTCAGCCTCGACTGGCAGCCAGACGCACATAATAACCTGCTTTTTACTGCCGACCATCAGCGCCAGCGTCGTAATGCGGTGGGCATGACGTTGCTGGACGGCAGCGACGAAACCAGCGTACCCAGAGGGTCGGTGAATGACTGGGGAAACGATACTACCTTAACCTTTAACTGGCAGCACCGCTGGGATAAGCTGCAGTTCACTAATGTCACCGGTTGGGGACATTATTATCATTCCTCTTCGGGCCCTTTCATTGATTCGCAAATTAGCCAGCGTCTGTATGGTAAAGACTATGGGTCATGGAGAGTATTCAGCAACCGGCAGAAGCAGTTTTTCCAGGAGTTACGCCTGGGTTCTTTGGAAGATAGCCCGCTATTCTGGGTCACGGGAATGAACTTTATTCATTCAGGCCGTACCCATCGGTTTAACGGCGAGCGAAACGAAATGCCTGGCTGGGAGTACGAACCGATGAATGCCCGGATCCAACGCCGTTTTACGAATGACAGCGTTGCTCTGTTTGGCGAGATGACCGTCCCTCTGACTCAGAGGCTGGATTTAACCACCGGGCTACGCCACACCTGGGAAAAAATAGACTATCGTGCCCGATGGGTCGCCAACCATGATTATGCCAATCCGGGACCCACCACACAGGATGATGATCAGTCCTCGTCTGAACGCTATTTCACCGGTCGCATTGGTCTGAGCTATACGTTGAGCGATGACTGGAATCTTTATGCCAACAGCTCCCGAGGCCATACGTCCTCTGGATTCAGCAACTGGGATACCAGTATTGCCAGTGGCAAACCATCAGTCCCTTACAAGGCTGCCACCGTTGATAGCTATGAGGCCGGCGCAAAGGCGCTTATTTCATCTCTTAATCTCGACCTTAACACAGCGTTATTCTATAGCCGTATCCATAATGACCATTACTACGTTCTTATCGATCCCAGTAGTAGCTTTGCAACCGCCACGGAAAACGTCGATACCACGAGTAAAGGCGCAGAGATATCAGCAACCTGGCGGCCTAAAGCAGACTTTATGCTAAAAATGGGGTTGGACTACACGATGGCGACAGTTACCCGACTTCCCGAAAATAGCCAGTCTGGCGGACAAAAGGGTAACCGTATACCGGACATATCGACATGGGGCGCTTTATTCGCTATTGATTATTCACACCCTATGCACCTGGCACAATTATCGGTCATATTCAACACCAGTCTGAACTACCGCTACAGCAGTCAGCGTGAAGCCGATGTCGGCAACAACTTTAAATTAGGTGAGACCCATCTGCTCAATGCTCGCCTGGGCTTTAAAAGTACCTATGGTAATATCTATCTGTGGTCCACTAACCTCCTGAATAACCGCAGTCCTGTTTACGGCTTTTACTACCCGGCGTTGTCTTCGGATTATGGAGGCACGGGTAACGATGCCCACGTCGGTACGATCAGAGAGGGGCGGACTGTGGGCGTAAGCTATCAGTATCACTTCTAATCCCTTTGCACCGTAAATGATTCGCAATATTTACGGTGCTTTGGCCTTTAAACTATCAATCGCTGAATGTGAACTTGTGCAGTTGGGTGGTAGCTTTCAGTGCCGGTAGCCAACGCAGATAACGAATCCAGCGCCAACGATGTGGAAATAGCGAGATATAGGACCATTGCTGCACAAATTGCAATCTTTCTGACCATGCCTCCAGCTCTTTGCCGCTGGAAATGCCCCACACAAATTCGGTATCAAACTGCCGGAGAAGGTCATGACTCTTAGGGTACTTAACCAGAGCCGGAGAAACCGACTCAAACAACAGTTCCGCGCAGGGATATCGTTGAGCTAAACCACACAGCCATGCTTTTAACTGCGGTTGGGGTAAATACATAAATAGTCCTTCGGCAATAAAAAGTACCGGCGAATTAGCAGGGACCATTTTTTCCCAGTCTGCTTCCAGTACCGAGCAGGCTATTTGCACGAAACGGAAGCCTGAGTCAGGGAAAAGTGCAGTACGTAACTCAATAACTTCTGGTAAATCAATAACGGTCCAGCGCGTCATTCCGTTATCCAGACGCCAACAGCGAGCATCCAGCCCGCCGCCGAGTAATACGATATTGCCTTCCGGGTTGCGCGCCTGCCAGTGTGCTATCTCCTGGTCCAGGAGCCAGGTTCGGATCGCAATGCCAATTTGCGATTTCCATCCGTTTGAGAAGCTGGACAAATCAACGTCCATATTTTGTAAAATACGAACGGCCCAGGGGTCACGTATTATGCTATCAGGGCGAAGGGTTTCCTGGGCACGCGCCCAGAGCGGAATCAATAGCGTGCGCGACACGCCCTGTAAATTGCAGGGCAAGGAAGCGCTGAATTGGTTGCTGTCCATGCAGTCTTCTCTCCAGGTGATGAGAAAATAAACTCGCCTTCCAGGCGATAAAACCAGGTTAAATATCCTTCAGATGATAATTAAAAGTATTATCATTAGCAATACTATCTTTCAGCATCCGCTCCCTCTGGACCAGGTCGCCGCACTGGCGTCATTTCCCCCGACATCGCTATACTCCCTTCCCCCATCAACCTACTGAATATAAAAAGGACGCCCCCATGCTGTACTGTGAACTGTTTAATGTTTCACATACATTTGCGATGGTGCCTGCTCAAGCGTTATCCGTGTCGTGCTGCGATAACTTCTGCTTTTACGGTGAATGCGTGTCAGTCTTGTGGTATATTCATGATATAAATACTTAACGCAAACAGATTAATTTCATTAGTAAATGGAGTCTGTTGCTCAGTGGAACGAAAA
>Ga0058697_10000302_pt1 | contig 22784 bp, 13 predicted proteins | sample AgamicAsMae_FD_66619 | JGI IMG/M metagenome (GOLD analysis project Ga0058697, IMG submission 66619) | Agave microbial communities from Guanajuato, Mexico - As.Ma.e | ecosystem: Host-associated > Plants > Phyllosphere > Phylloplane/Leaf | place: Guanajuato, Mexico | collected 2012-06-04
CTGTAGTACCAGAGCTGACAACAGCCGAGCCCACAACAGCGGTGACAGGGTTTGCAGCACTAGCAGAGACTTGCGTCGAAGCAACCGAGCCAGCACCGACGTTTGCCAGATTGCTGCCGCCAGCGGTTTGGATAACTTGTACACTGGTATCGCCAATGCCGACATTAGCAACATAGCCAGTCGTGGTAGACGAGCTCGGAGCTGGTGAAGTAGAGACTGGGCTTGACAAGGCGATGCTAGAGCTGATCGAAGACGACGTGCTAGCCTGACTTGACGAAACTTGAGGACTATTGATCGAGGACACAGGAATGGCAACGGAAGAGATTGCGCTAGAAGAGCTCTGGGATGCCATGGGCGCGGGTGTCGTCGATACCGTTGACTGGATGACAACGGGAGAGGCCGTACTAGAAGAGCTCTGAGAGACCAGTGATCCGGATATTTCTGTCGACGCTGTCGATGCACTGGACACAGAGACCCCGATATTTGTCAATGAAGCTTGGCTAGTAGGAATGGCGACAGGGACAGTGCTTGATGATGTCGGAGCAGCATCAACCAGACTAGTTCCAGGCACGCTCAAGGGCGATACACTCGAACTGCTGCTGCTACTCGCTGTAATTGAGTTACCGATCACTGAACTACTGCTCAGTGAGGTGGGCGCCGCCACGGCGGGTGATATCGTACTGGAACTGGGCAGAACGCTCGACGATGCCACATAGGTAGTCGAGGAGCCTACGAGCTGTGGAGTAGAAACCATGGTGCCAACAGTAGAAAGAGGCACGGCATCTGTTGCGCTACTACTGGAAGTGCCCACCATACTTGAAGCATACGCGGACTGCGAAAGGCTGCTCGAGGTGACGACAAGTGCAGATGAAGAGCTCTGAGGACTCGCTGACGACAACGTTGTTTGACTTGCACCGCCGACAGGGAGGACACCGACGCTGATGCTTCCAGCGCCGATGTTGATCGCGTAGCTAGTTATGGTAGAGCTGGATGCTGGCTGAGGGGTACTCGAAGCGGCATCTGATGTAGTCGGTTGGATCAAGGATGCCAGTGTGCTGGCTTCTGAAGAGCTGGGCAAGGCGGCAGATAACGCGAATGAGGAAGAGCTTTGACTGCCCACAGATGGAACTAATGTCGAGGTAGATTCGGAAGGAACGGCAACACTTGGGATCGACTCCGGAACACGAGAGCTTGATGGTATGATGGTAGGGACACTCTGTGATTGCTGTGAAACTGAGGTTGGAGGATCGACAGAAGGGGACATCATCACCGATGTTGGACTAGCACTGCTCGCAGCAGCAGTCTGACTGACGCTGAGTTCGAGCAAACTACTTGCGGATGTAGTTACAACTGATCCAGCGTTCAAAGTATTAGTTTCCAATCCGGATGCAGAATTAGAGATCGATTGCAACGAGGTGGATGACGCGATCGAGCTTGTTTGTGCGAGAAGGGATGATAGTGTCGGGAATACGCTCGGATCAACTTCATCGCTCGATGGTAGAATTGAGGAAGAGCTAGTTTGAGCGGTGGCCTGGAGCTCACTTGAAGTCGGTACCGCCAAAGAGACACTGGACGTGATCTGCGAAACTGTGTTCGAGAGATCAACCGTGGTGGACGAGATGTCTGGAGCGCTCGTTGAAATTGCTTCGAGAGACGTTTCTGTAGGTAAAGCATCGTCACTCGAGAGGCTAGCACTGGTTGTGACGCTGTCTGAAGGCACGGAAGAGGCGAACGACAAGGATGAAGATAGTAGTTCCACGATAGACGAAGTCGCCAAAGGCTCGGCCACGGTTGTAGCGGAGATGATCTCCGTAGGCAAGCTTGTGATAGTAGTATCCAGTAGTGTCTGACTTGCGGAAGACTCAGATGACACAGCCGGTGTATCAATCTCCAGAGATGAGCTGACAGCAGTTGGCGTGGCCATCGTTGCCGAAGGTTCGATAGAGACGACTGCAGTGGTCGGATTGACAATAGCAGAGGATGACAATTCTATCTCGCTCGATTGGGGTTCCAAAGATGTGGTGATAGGAAGCGACGATGTCAGGCCAGTGGGTACACTGGTCGCTGGCTCCACCGAGGCCTCGATGGTAGTCGAAGTCGGTATGGTTTGACCGATATCACTTGCAAGGCTGGAGAATATCTCAGTCGCTGTCGGCACTCCTGTCTCAGGAATAGTGGTGGATAGCGACGTCACTGAAGCTTCTGTGGAAGGCTCGAGGGCTGTGTTAATGTCTTCTGGGGCAGTTGAAGTAGTGTAAGTTGGAGGAAGCTCGCTCAAACTCGACTGTACGATTTCAGGTGAGCCCGAGGACGAAGCGTAACCAAGTCCCACGCTAGCAGAGACTGTCGCTGTAGGCTCCACAGCCATCAGCGATGAAGCCAACCCAGACTCTGGAGACGCTGTAGACAGAGAAATCGTCGAAATTGAGAATAATTCTTCGCTGATCGTCTCTGGACCGCTACTTTGGGTGAAACTGTCGACGTCAATACTGGAGCTGAGGGCAATGGCAGGCAGGCTAGTGGTCGTGATGTCGGGATATTCTGTCTCAGCTGGGGAGCTGGTGATTGTCGAAGCGTCATCTTGGCTCAAGGAAGCGACTTCGGTGATAGTATTGCTGAGCTCAGTACTAGTCGCAGTCGCTTCAATCGACTCTAATTGCGTGGTCAGCGAAGTGATAAGCTCAGACGCGAGCTCTGATGTGGTGCTGCTCGGTAGCGGATCGATTTCAGAAGTGGCTTCAGGGATTGAATCAGATGAAGTAGGGACGTCAGATTGGACATCCAAGCTGGTGATCGCCTCTGAAGATTCGGTGGGCTGCGCCAAAATGCTCGTGGGGGTGCCCAGATCGAAACTTGTCACTGTAGAGCTCGTGCTGGCACCGCCAAGCCCGATATCTGCACTGGTGGTCTCAATTGACTCGGACGCTGTGAAAATTGCCGAGGATAGCTCAGATACCAGGCTCGAAGGAGCATCTGTTGTTGAGGGAAGAATTGAAGCATCAGAGCTGACGTCAAGGGTTGCTTCAGTCGAGCTGAAGACCTCAGTCGTTTGTACATCTCCGATGGAGGTGACAGGCGGCGAACCTGTGATGTCCGCGAAGCTACTTGAGAACGTAGACCCGCTGGTCAGAACGATGGTGGGAGTCATCATGCCAGTCTCCACAGGCTCAGAGCTGGTGCTGATATTGTCAAGATCGACAATAGAACTGGTTATGTCAGGTAAGTCTGACCCCATTGTTTCCGAGAAGATTGGTTCGGAGACCGCGCTTGATGGGACGTCGGTCGCGGGGGGAAGAGTTGGAGTTTCGGTCATGATTTGTGAGAGAGTGTTTTGTGTGTCTGGACCCGATGTGATAGATGGTAGCGAATCTGTCGTCTCTGCGAGAGTACTGGTAAGCGAGAGCTCTGACTCTGCCGTAGAGCTATCAAGTACGATCGAGCTCATGGTGGGAATGTCTTGAGTTGGTGAGCTGGTACTCAGATCATCGGACACTGTCCCGAGAGGCTCTGGTGCGTCGGTAGCTGATACAAGTATATCAGAGATGGTACTTGAGGGTTCATCAGATAGTACAGGTACAAGTCCAGTGACAGAGTCTGGGTATGAACTGGTCGCAGAAGGGACCGCCAGAACATTAGTGTTGACACCAGAAAGTATATCGGACGATACTAGAGTCTCAGATTGAACATCCGAGCTCGACGCGATAGATGGCAACTCGGTGAACTGCTCCAGAGCGCTGGAGGTCACGGACGCGGGCTCGTCGATCGAACTATCAAACACAGACAAGATGGAAGACGTGTCTTCTGAGAGAACAAGGCCGCTGTCAATCGAGCTAGTGCCGGAAAATTCTGGCGCTGTTGTCACTGAAGAGAGAACATCAGAGTTGGTGATGGAAGGCGTCTCGGACGTGGGGCTCAACGCATAAGTAGAGTCGGCGACCGCTTCGGTGCTTGCGACGGGAATGTCGGCCATGGCATCCGAGCTGATTGTGGAAGTTGGCAGCTCGCTAGTCTCGTCGGCGACACCAGTAGGTATAGGCTCGGGACCGATAGCAGAACTTTCGGCTATGGAGGGTAATATCGCGGAAGTGTCTTGGGCGATGGAGCTGGTAACCAGAATGCTAGTCTCGGCATTTTGTGACACAGACGTGGATGAGTCAAGGTTATCAAGACTGGTACTCGACGGGAAGTCCGTGACCGAAGGCGATATCTGACTAGTGTCGAGAGTCGGGTCAGCATATGTTGCGGATGGAGTCAGAGCTTCAGACTGAACATCTGTGCTTGTGGCGCTGTCCAGGGTTGCTGTGGGCTGCGCAAGTGGAGGTGTTGTAATGGAGGATCCATCGTCGAACACAGAGCTGCTGACTGAAGGCTGACTATCATCGGCCGAGGTCACAAGCGTGGGAGACTCGGTTTGGATAGCAGACTCAGGAACTTCGGTGTCTGATGGTGAGATGGGTAGGCTTTGGCTCGCAGATGGGATAAGTGTGGTTAGCCCATCAAGGATGTCAGAAGTCGATGTTTCAAGGGTTGACAAATCACCCATGGCGGTGGCAGTGGCCAAGACAGGAACATCTACAGAAGTGACGACACTGTTGTAATTAAGTGCCGAGCTGATAGCTTCTTCTAGGGAAGTCGCGGTCTCGATCGGAGTGGCCGAAGTCTCTGACAACTCTGCCGAAGGGGAGACATTAGGTCCAGAGATGGTAGTCGCAGTGGGCTGAACCTCGTTGATACTCGTGGAAGGAATGTCCGTCTCGACATTGGAAGCCTCGACTGATGAAGTGGATAGGCTTGGCAGATCAATAGTGGAAGTCGCTCCTGCCAAGTCTGTGATACTGCTCGGCAGCTCTTCCGAGAGACTCGAGATCATCGCATCTGTCGTGATTGGAGATGGAGCAACATCGCTCGAGATTGCACTGCTGAAAGTGGTTGCATCTGCTTGCGTATCGACAACAACAGTGTATTCGATCGAGAGACTTTGGATATCGCTCGTCGTTGTCAGTGTCGGCAGTAAGGTTTCCGAGGTTGATTCTTCTGAGAATGGAGTGACAACAGGAACGTCGGTGGGAGCAGCAACAGGATCTAGCGATGCACTGATCATCTCACTGATCACCTCTGTGAGACTGCTATCAACATCAGAAGATACGGTGGGAGTCTGCAGAGGAGCCTCTGTCGATGTGATCGAAGGGTCAATGGTAGTGTCTAGAGTGATATCACTCGTCTCGGTCGGATCAAGCTGTGTGGGAAGTTCAGTTGGAAGCTCTAGAATGCTAGACGGCGATGGTTGATCGATACTGGCAGCTGATGTGATGATACTCTCAGCGCCATCGGTGATCGAGAACGAAGGCGTACTCATGCTAGTTGTATCCTCAGGGCCCGAACCGACACCCAGATTGACTGATACACTGGCCGTAGGAGTGATATCAACAGCGGTATCCAACCATGTAGGAGATGGTGGAGGCATATAGAAAGAGCTTTCGCTAACCACAGGCATATCAGAGTAGCTTGCAATGATCGACTCTGGAGTCTGTACTGGGACTGCCACAGTATCTGAGTCTGGTGCAGGAAGGCTAGGAGTGATTTCGCTGATATAGCTGGACAGAATTCGCGTTGGCTCTTCCGATAACGAGGAGTCGTCCGTGACTGAAGGTGATGCAATTATACCTGTCACCTCAGATGGCAAGTCCGTAATTGATTGAGTCGCTGGTAGCTCAACATCACTAAAGGTGACGCTGGTCACGACCTCGTCCAAGTTTGAACTCGTTGGCAGGAGCTCGCTTGTAGCAGCTCCTAGGATGGTCGATGCCGAAGGAAGTTCTACGTCGAGTGTTGTTGCCAGGTTACTGCTCCCTGGGTCAAAGGGGCTCACTGTTACTTCTGCAGATGGAATGGCAATGGTTGGGATTGATGCCGAAAAACCAACATCAAGTGTCGAAGTAGGATCGCTGGTCAGCGTAGGCACCAAGCTATCGTCACTGACAACGGCTGACAAGCTCTCGGCTACTCCTAAGGAAGTGACAATACTTGATACCTCAGCTGTAACACTTTCGACAATACTAGTCTCACTTCCCAAGATTGTGGAACTTGGTATATTCTCAACCTCGGAAGCCAATGGCGTATCCATCAAAGAAGTGGCAGAGTCTACATCACTCTCGAGTGGCTGAGGGACTGCAGTCTCAGTAGAACTATCAAGTTCAGTGGACACTAACGAGCTTACGATAGCTGTAGCATCCAGATCGACAATGTCAGTACTTGTTGTCAATTCTGCACTGACAGTGAGGTCGACTGCAGTAGGCGATGCAGAAATAAGTAAAGATGAGCTGGTGATGCTATCTTCAGGAATATTGCTGACAGAAGGCAACGAAGCTGATGCCGTCAACAAAGCAGTAGGCAACTCAGAATCACGATCCGTTGCAGGAGCGCCCACATTGATGCCATTCGGTACGGAATCGACCTGACTGATCGTGAGTTCACCACCCGCTGAGGCAGTAGCAGACACTTCAAGTGTAGGAATCGCAGCCGTGTTCTCCGTAACACTTGGAACATCAATGCTTGAGATCGCTAGAGAGGATGGTGTTGCCAAGAGGTCACTAGTCGTAGTAAGTATCATGTCGGAGGTCGGCAAAGATAGATCCAGAGTTGTCGAAGATGAAACTTCAACTTGACTAGGCTCATCTGCTGACCCCGGCAAGGTGCTACTCATTCCCAGAACCTCGCTGACTAGGCTTGAAACGCTCTGGTCCATGGAGGTAGGCATAGCGACAAGAGTCGACTCTGTCACATCAATCGTGGGAGTAGATAAAACCAGGCTGGTGCTATCATCCAACACCGTGCTCTGAGATATGGAAGTGATCTGAGCCGAAATCTCGATGCTCGGTGTAGGCACTACCTCAGAGACCGACACAGCATCTGAACTCAGGACCTCACTAACAGAGGCAACGACGCTTGATATTTCGGTCGGTTCAAATCCAGGCAGAGCAGATTCGGGCAGACGAGACGTAAGCTGAGATTCAATGCTTGCTTCTGTCTCTGTCGCTAAAAGTACGCTACTGGTAACTGACGCAATCATGTCCAAAGATGACTCCATTGTAGAAGACGTAGGTTCTTGAGGAACGGGATAGGCAGTAGACACTGTCGCTGGATCGTTGGTATCAGTATTGAGGCCGTTGTTAGCATTGACATCGGCAGATGTTATCGTTTGACTTTGAGTCGGCTGAATGTCATCAGAGATATTCGAGATGCTTGGAGTTGATTGCGAATCCGATGTCAAACTCGTGGTAATTGGAGTTATACTCGGAGCCGATATGGCTTCCTCTGTAGATTGAGCAACATTGGATTCAGTGGAGGCAGGAGTACTGAATGCCTCAGCCTCGGGAGTCGACTGCGAAGTTAGGATACTCTCTTCGGCATCGGTCTGACTCGAAGAGCTTGCAGAACCAGTAGTAGATGTAAGTTCTTGCACATAGCTACTACTAGCCACTGTCGTCGACACTGTGTCATCTACACTGCTTGGTAGATCTGCAAGCTGCGAACTCGAGCCAACGCCGGACTGCTGAGCTGGGAATTCGCTGATTTGAGTCCCAAGGCTTGGCGATATGAAACTCGATAGTTCACTGATATCACTGATCAGGGGAGCAGTCGTTGACACTGGGTTGACGTTGTACGAGAGAGTACTGGTGACAATATCAGAGACCGACGCTGATTGGATCTGAGTGGAGGGGTCGCTACTGCCTTCCGTTGTAGCAGACTCTCGGAAAGTAGGAGTTGGACTAGGGACATCGTTGCTCAAGAGAGAACTCTCAGAGATCGGAGTCACAATATCGATTGTATGCGACGCACTTTCCGCGGCAGACAAGAATGAACTGGCGATCATTTCTGCTGAAGTTGTGGGTAGTTGAATACTAATACTTCCGGATCTGAATGAGGAAGGGAGCGCTGTGGACTGAACATCTGGCACGATGATCGAAATACTAGGCGAACGGGTGGATTCCGTTATGAAGGACTCCATTGTGGTTGTTGGGGAAGCCAAGTCAGGTGTCAGCAGTGTTGAACCCAGGCTGCTCGAGAACGAATAGCTTGCGAAGGAAGCCAATATAGAGCTCGTCGAGGGCCTTTGGGATTGGGCTATCGCATTTGCAGAGGAGAACACTCCTGTAGATGTAGCTGGATTGTCGATAGGAGAGGATGATTCGACTGAAATAGAGCTCGGTAGAGGAGATGGCTTCAAAGACACAACACTGCCAGGTAAGTCGGTTACTGCGAGACTGATCTCCTTTGAGATGGTAGGCTCAGTGACGGGAGTGGCAGCAGTAGGCAATGTGGGGTTGATGACGGACTCCGACTGAGAACTCGTAGAGGCTGTAATAGTGTAGCCAAGGGAGATTAATGTATCGATCGCTGTGCTTGCGGCCAAGAGGTCTTCGCTACTCGAAGTTGGGCTAGAAGGACTTGTAGAGCTCTGAACATCTATCGTTTTCGACGACGATGCATGATCTGTCGTAGTCTCGCTAAGGCTAGTACTGCTTGGCGAGGAAGACACTAATGTAGAAGATGTGTTTGGAGTCATTGCGGAAGTGGTAGCTTCTGACTTCGAGATGACATTAGCTGATGAGGCGGAGGCTTGCACATTAGCGGAATCTGTTACAGAGATCGGATTTGCGCTCAGAGGATGATCTGCTGAATGCGACAAACCAGGTGTCACCGAAGTGCCTACAGGGGATGTCGCTGTCTGTGACGGATTTGAGAAACTTGGACTATCGATAGAGGCCGAAGATGAGCTTGTGCTGACTGTCAAGCTGGTTGACTGTGAGGAACTTGATCCCACCGAACTATCGACAGTCTTGGTGGATTCTGAACTAGAGACGAGGCTCGTATTGACACTCGTGGCAGCACTGGACCCTGGCGCAGGATCTTGGCCAGGCAATACTGATACGGAGGATTGTTCGTCAGAGTTACCAGATCCAATTACCCAAGTAGGAGACACACGGGTAGAGCTCTCTGACTGAAGAGCTGATGTGACTTGAGTGGCCATCAATGATTTACTTGATGAACTGCGAGAAGCAGGCAGCTGACCACGAATCGCTGAAGCCTTGATCGATGATGAAGAACCTGGCAATGAAATAGTCGTAGTATGAGGTACGGTAGTACCAGAGCTGCTGGTCTGTGGTACGGTTACTGTAGTCGTCGTCTGGATTTGAGATGGCGCCGAAGCCACATCAGTAGTGTGAGATGAGGACAAGTATGTCGTTGGAAGCGACAAGGTACTCAGTTTGGATGGAATTTGTCCTCGTATAGGGTTGATCAAGTCGGACTGATCCGCCGTGTCATCACCAGTAATTGCGGATGACGAGACTGCGACAGTTGCGGGAGACAGTGCTGATGTCTGCATGGAGGAGAGTCCGGCCACAGATGATAGGGTCTTGGTGGGATCCTCAGGAGGACAAGACAACATGCCTCTACATCTCCGTGTACTCAAGGAAGTTGTGGTCTTGGATGATATCCCTGGAGAATTCGAAGAAGCAACCGAGGGGAACAGTGTCGTTGTTGACAGGCTGCTAGTGCTAGAAGTCGAATGTTCTTCAATGGATGATTCGGTCAAAGCGGAACCACGCACAACACTTGAAGATTTCGCGGACGCCGAAGGGGCCTTGGAGATAGATCCGCGGACAGCACTCGATGTCTTGATGGACGCTGAAGAATGATTTGTCGAGATTGATCTGGTCGTGGAGTAAGAAGATACTTGAGACGGAGAGCTAGTTCTGCTTGATGAACTGGGGCCGTTTTCTTTCGTTGATGCGCGAGATGTGCTGCTGATGGAGCTACTCTTGATCGAGCTCGCCCCACTCGTCATTCTACTCGAACTTGGTAGAACCTTTGTGGAGCTAGAAGCCTTGTTGGTAGAGCCAGAAACTTTCTTCGTAGAGCTAGACGCGCTATGTACGGATCCAGAGACCTTTGTCGCAGAGCTAAAACCTCTCCCAGTAGAAGTAGAGATCTTGATACTTGACGTGGAAGCAAATTTCGTCGCAATTGAAGGTTTAGTGCTGGAGATCTTGTTGCCAGAGCTGGAGAGTACCTTCGAGGAACTTGAACTCTTTCTGGTCGCAGTCGAAGACTTTTTGGTAGAGCTCGTAAGCACTCTTGTTGACGTAGATGATCGGTTTGCGGAACCGGAGGCACGACTTATGGGACTGCTTGATTTAGAGCTAGTCGATCTCCCTGCCGAGCTTGGTACAACTTTACTCGCGATTTTAGATCCACGAATTGGCTTGGTGAGTCGTGACGAAGTCGAAGCTTTGCTTGGAGTGCTGACTACCTTCACGGAAGACGTTGTTCGTTTCGAGCTCGAGGATGCTTTCTGACTTGTCGACTTCGAAAGAGGCGCTCCTCGTGTAACAGAGACAGTCGTTGTCGATGTTTTAACGATCCGCCCGCTACTCGTCACCCGTGCGGTACTGCTCGTCTTTGATGAGCTCTTGCTGGTCGACCATTGTGACAGACGTGTCACTGTAGACAATGCGCGGCGAGGGAACACCATCGTTTTCGAAGTCGAAGATGTAGACGCCACGAGTTGATCATCCAGAATGTGCTCCTCAAGGTCTTGGTTGGCAGAAGATTTTGAGGACCGGTCATCGTTATCTCGTTGCGAATTCTTGTCCGGAGTTTGATTGTTGTTGAAGCGGAATGGCACTGGGATATCCACGACAGGTACGAGCTTCTTGAGTACTCCAAACACAGAATCTTTCCTAGCACCGGATGCTTCGACTTCTGAACGCCTGCGAACAGATGGCTGGGCATGATCGCTGACTGACTGAACGATCGTATCCTGAGAAGCGGCACCAGACAGAGATGATAGAATAAGGCCACCTGATAAGGCGACACCCTGGAAGCGCATGTCGAGTGCGCTTGCAGCTGCAAAATTAGTGTATTAGTAGGTAAGTAAAGTAATAGGTCGTTACGATCAAAATTGGAGGACGAAGAGGCAGCGCGACAGGCCTCGCGAAAGCATCACGGTTAGTGCTAAGTCAAATGCGAAACCAACCTCGAGGCAAGTACAGCACTCTCACCCAGCCTCGACAACTTGAAGGCGGCGAGATTCAAGTTTTGAAACACTTCAACGGCATCATCACCATGGGGTACCATGACTTGCCACTTTTGCGTAGAAGCGTAGCTTAGTGGAGCTGAGACCCGTCTACACAGCAACAGATACTGGCCCAAAGAAGAGAACGGGTCAAGCGAGATAGTAAAGCAACGGCGGGAGGATCCTATGGCCGTCAAGAACCAGAGACACTTCAATGATCCTTCCCGACCGAGTCATACGCCATGATAGCAATGAGTCCCTGAAAATATCAGCTGGCGTCATGACTAGAACCTTGATGCATGTTCTGGAACAGAAGATACATATTACGCAGTCAGTGTAGATTGGTGAAAGGAGAGACAATCCGAGGATAGCCGACGCTCAGCTGTATAGATCGATGAGGCTCTTGACATGGACGTTGGATGAAGTGGATGTAGCCAACGGCGAACTACAAGATACTTGATACTTGATGACGCCGTTTCCGGAGAGTCCGAGGTTCTAATAAGAGAGCTTGTTTTTTTTCTACAAGTGCTGCTTCCTGGCCTTTGTGGTTGCAATGTAATGATCTCGATTGACCCTCGAGTATGCTGTAGGAAGTTGAAATCGTTGTCTTTTCTATGCCTGACACAATTGAAAGAAGCCTGCGTTTGTGTATGGCTTCGCTCGGATGTCCTCCGACCCACTGTAACGAGGACCGGACAACGAGGTCCTCAATCTAGAGCAGCTGATTACGTGCGTAGCTGCATATGTACAATGCATTTCGGGGTGTGCTCCGACTAGAAGATACAGATTGAGTAAGACCCTCCATCATGGACAACTTTATCACTAGAATGTGTAGTGCCTCAGGAGGTCATACTGGCGGACGAAAAGCTCGAGGGGTTGCAGTCTTGTAGTGTTTGACGTCGTACATGTCAGGTGTTGACAGGTGACAGGAGGGTTCGCGGCGAGCTGAGCCGAGGGCGTGTGAATGCAGGCGAGCGTTTGTGGCCCACCGGCTAATACACAGCACATGAATAAAGACGTTTTGCGATAGCGAGATTCAGGATTGTGGAGACGTAGATGCTCGGACTCGACGGTGTAGGATATCATTTCTTGATACGTTCGATGAGCATGTCAGACACAATGTCTGGGGACTGCCAGGTGATGTTTGTACATTCAGACATGTCAAACATGTCAAGATGGACGAGAGATGCAGACGAAGTGGTACGGCAGGTGTCAAAAGCAGTGTCAAAGTGTGTCTGATGTCCAAGCTTCGGCCGGCGGAAGTCGGAAATCGGCAGTAACCTAAACAGGCAGGAACAACATCAACAGACAACTCCAGGTCCCTGGAAGACCCTTTCTCTCATTCTACAACGGACTCTTTTTCCAGTCCACTCTCTTTCCCTTCTACAGGTGACGCTTTGGGCAATGGCCGCTTGTCAAATCTTGCTGGCGCTCGCCTGCTGCTTCTAGGCTCACCACAACCCCCCACAGGCAATCACCCGGGACAACACACTGCGCCCGCGGTCAAAGTGTCCAGCAGGGCCACAAACGATCTTGCTTGTCGCACGCGCACCGGCTCAACTCGGACTCTGTCGCCTATCAACTTAGCGACACTTTCACACTCCCTATTGGTCACCTTCCTTCTTGTTATACTGTTTTTCTAATCACACGAGTCATGTCAGCTCCCACGACCTCGCTAGAGGCCAAGCTGGTCGTGCTCGGTTCTCAAAATGTGGGCAAGACCTCGCTGGTCCACCGTTTTGTCCACTCGACCTTTCTCCCTCCCAGCACTCCCTCGACCGTTGGCGCTTCCTTTTTGACCACCCGCGTCCACGATCCCGAAACCGACACGGACATACGCCTCCAGATCTGGGATACCGCCGGCCAGGAGCGCTTCCGCAGCATCAGCAAGCTATACTATCGCGGTGCACATGCCGCCGTGCTATGCTATGATATCACGAGCAGGAAGAGCTTCGATGAGATGGGCGTATGGCTGCGAGAGCTGAGGGACAAGGCTGGCTGGGGTGACACTGAGGACTTGATCGTCCATGTCGTTGGCACCAAGAGTGATGTCGTCGCCGAAGACCCGTCCAAACGTGAAGTGCCCTTCGAGCGCTGCATCGGCTATGTTGCAGAGCAGCTCTACCCAGATCAAGTCGTCCCTGGCAGCGCTCGTCCGTCAAGCGCCATGCACAGCTCGCCTCCTAGCAACAACAACCTTGCCGCCATGGCCTCACCACACAGCAACCGCAGCAGTGGCTTCTGGGGTCAAGAGCACATCTGGGACTGCTGCCACGAGATCAGCGCAAAAGACGGCGAGGGCATAGAAGAAATGTTCCGCGTCATCACCCGCAAGCTCGTCGACCAGCATCAGCGCAGACTTGACCAACAGCGCACCATCGAAGCGACCATGGGACGCACTCCTTTCACTGAAGGCGGTCCAAGCTACTTCGACCTTCCAAATGGCGGCACAGGTAGCTTCCGCGTTGGACATGGCGACAAGCGACGCAGCTGGCTAGGCTTTCCCAATACGCCCGGAGCAGTCAGCTATGCATCCGAGGCTGGCGAGAGTGAGGACAACACTAACGTCAGAAAGGGACGATGCTGTTGATCACCTTCTCAAACACTTACCCATACTCCTTCACACGGCCCACTCTTCATCCACAACAACCTTTATTACACTTACCTTCTGGTTCTCACTTTTCTGGACATTACCCACCTCGGGACCTCCGGCAACATTCTGCTTCCTTCTTCTCCCTTGCACGTTTGTTCTTTTGGCATGGCATTCCTTTGATCTGAGCGGTTTATGCATGCATGGCGTTTTACGGGTTTCACATTGTACGATATGGTGAACGACTTGAGCATATCGTGATTTGCTTTATCATGCTTTTATGCGTTGGGCGAGGCGAGCACTGAACAGCGGCATCCATTGTTATTACTTTCTGTCTCGGTTCTTTGCGCATTGCACAAGCACTTTTTTGTCCATGACTGAATGACAATGCATACGTTCTTGACACAATTGGAAGCTCCTCAGTGTGTGTTGTGATTGAATGTATTGGTTGTAGCGTGTTATCTCATGGGAATGGTTGGAATCGTTATTCTAGACACCTCCCAAGCATATGTGATCGAAGCAGCAATGACTCAAAGTCGCGTCCAAACCAAGCAATGTTTGCAAGGATTCCACGTGCATTTTACGGGATGCAGTGAAAAAGTGTCGTAGAATACCAAAAGATTCCAATAGCCAAGATCACGATTGGCAGGCTGTGAAAGTGGGAGGGTGTTTCGAGTTGGTTGTCTTTGTTCAGCTGCAGGCTTTTTGTTGATCCCTTTTGCAAGCTCCCTTTTCTCTTTCGTGATGTTTCATCCTCCATCAACTTTTCTGACTTGTTCGACCAATCGTCCATCCATCCACCCCTTTCTCGAAAAGAAGGACCACCCAGAACTCCATGCTTTGAAGAAATATGCCCAAGAACGCCGGATTGTTGTATGCAAAAGAGGTATGGTTTGTGTGTGAGGGATGTTTAGACGCGCTGTCTGATGATGTCGCGCTCGTTGGGGTTGTAACTGATGAGACGTGTTAGTGAGAAGGAAGTCGAGAAGAGGCAGAGGATGGCGTACCGGAGCAGCTTCTCGATCAGGTCGACGTGGGTCATGAGCATACGGCGACAGCAGTAGCGTGTCAGGCCGAGCTTGTCCATGGCGTCACTGTTGTGGCTCTGTCAGAATGCTGTATGACTGATCGCATAAAGTCGCAGACTCACCCGTCGGGCATGCCCTCGTCCAGCAGAGCCATGTAGCGCTCCCAGAGGTCGGCGACAACCTTGTGCTCAAGTCAGCGCATTGCGGGAGAGAGATGGGCGTCATGCACTGACCTTGCCGCAGGAGAAACAGCGGATGGGAATGATCATCTTGTGTGTGCTATGAATGCGCTTGGTATTGGGTTGTGTAAAAGGAGCGACTTGTTTGCGAAAATCGAGGGCGACAGCGATGATGGTTCAAGAGGGTGCTGCAGTCGCAAAGTCGACAGTTGATCGCAAAAAGTGGCGCCAAGCAATTTCTCCGCGCTCAAGGAATTTCTGGAGCCCGCCATGCCGACGAGGGTTCGGTCAACTTTTTTCTGAACTGCAGGGAAGCAGCGAAACACAAAACTTGGAAGTTGCAACCATGTCCGATACACAACTAAAGAGAAAGCGCTCAGTGCGTGATGCTGCTGCTTTGCCCAAGCGCCAGAAGAGCGACCACCTGAACCAGGACACAACCACAACCACGCCCAAGCCCGTCAAGACGCAAACACCAAAGTCGACACCAAAGACTCAGATTCTCGACCCTGTCAGCACGCCGACTGTTATTCTTCCGCAAACCGCTGGCTCAACAGACGACAATGCGCTACAGGTAGCCACCACTCCAGCACAAGGAAAGAAGGCGAGGCGAGGTCGTGATGCATCCAGAAGAAAGGGCGCAGATCGCGTTGCTGTAGACCAGGGCCAGGTCGTCGATAAGCCACAAGCAAGAGTCGACGGAAAGTCTCCCTGGACTCTGTCTAAGCCTCTAGGTGGAAGATTTGTCCTGCACGACCCCATCTTTGCTCAGGACGAGAGGTATGCTTAACTCCGCCATGCTCTCTCCTAGCACTTTCTAACACTTCACAGCTGCATCTTTGCCTCGAACGGCCGAGAAATCGAGGTCCTGTCAATTGCCACATCGCTGGTCGAGAGAAAACTGCCTGGTCCCGATCGCTCAGCCACTGCTTTTGCCGTATCAATCGCCGACGAGGAGGAATTGTACATTGCTTCATCAACAGGTCGTGTTCAGCGCTGGAACTGGATCACTGGCTCCCCCGTAGACGACGATATCGAATTCGAGGGTGCCATCTCGGCCTTGATCGTCAAACCGTCAGAGGATGCTTCACAAGACGCTCTGTTCGCCATCTGCCATAATGACGAAGACTGGAACATTGTTGCTGGAGGCCGCTCTATCTACAAATCCAAGGACTCCCTCAGCCATCTCCGCGTTGAGGGCCAATTTATTGTTGCTGCTACCTCGACGAAGCTGGTTATCGGCAAACGCATCGCTTCAGAGAACTCGCCTCGTTATGACTTTGTCGAAATCACTGTTTCGGCCGGCGTGACGAGTCTCGAGTGCAGAATCGACTCTAGCGAGTCAAAGAAGAAGGCAAAGACGGAAAACATCTCGGTTGCTGTTGGAAACGTCTCTGGTGAAATCTTCCTCTACGAAAACGTCTACCCCTCGGACAAATCTGCCGAGTCCTTGACTCCTCGCACCCTTCATTGGCACCGCGAGGCTGTTGCCACTGTCAAATGGTCAAAGGACGGAACTTATCTTATTTCTGGTGGAAGGGAAACTGTCCTTGTGCTCTGGCAGCTGTCGACTGGCAAGAAGCAGTTCCTTCCTCATTTGACTGCCGAAATTGAGCGTCTTACTGTTTCGCCCAACGGTACATCGTATGCCATTCAACTCGCCGACAACTCGGTCATGGTTCTTTCCACCACTGAACTCAAGCCCACTGCAAACTTCGCCGGACTGCAGGCCCAGTCATGTGTTGACAAGAACACTGCTGCTCAAATCGACACTGAGAAGAGCTTCTTGCGTGCCGCTGCCGCTACTCTAAACCCAATCTCTCCTGACCAACTGCTGCTATCTGTACCTGCTTCGACCAACGAGTCTTCTCAACATACCGCATCAGCCGCTCCCCGACCTTTCCTTCAAACTTACGATATTTCCAACGACCGCCACATTTCTCGCCAGGCCTTGACGCGAAACATGGTAACCGACTACAACAAGGGCCCCGAAGGCAACCGTATTAAGGTCCCTGATGTTTCTTTCCTGCAAGTCAGCCACGACGGCCAATGGCTCGCCACAGCTGAAACTTGGTCTCCTCCTTACCCCGATGTTGAACACTTGGCTGCTGACAAGGCTTCCAATGACGAACAACGTCAATTCCGTCGCGAAGTCTACCTCAAGATCTGGCGCTGGGATGCTGAACGCAACCTCTGGGCTTTGGAAACGAGAATCGACAGCCCTCACCAGTTGGGCGCTGATTCTCAGCCTGGCCGAATTCTGAACCTCGTTGCTGACCCTGTCGAGGTTGGATTCGCAAGTGTTGGTGAGGACAGCTGTGTTCGTGTCTGGAAGCCCAAGACTCGCCTTCGCAACGGTATTGTCGTTCGTGGCAGCAAGGCTGAAGGTCTCGTCGACTGGTCATGCCGACACTCCATTCCTCTAGACCGTAGTGTCGAGCTGGCTGAGATTTCAGACTCATCGAGCCTTCTCCCTCCTCCCACAGGCGCCGCACTTGCATACTCTGAGGACGGTTCCACACTCGCCGTTTCCCAAGCTTTCGAACACGTTACTGAAACTCCCACTGTGCACTTCATCAACGCAATCGATGGTGCCGCTGAGCAAGCACGCTCCGGGTTCTTCACCGGTATCGTCCGCGCTCTCGCCTTCCTCGATCGCCATCTCATCGTCCTCGCCGACCAAACCATCGCAGTCTGGGACATCGTTGACGAAGTTCAGCTCTACTGCATCAACCTCGAACGTGCAGCACGCTTCGGCACCTCTATTCTCACTACAAACCTTGATGACAAGACCTTTGCTGTGTCAACGAAGTCAAAGGGTGGTGCTTCTCGTGTGCAAGTCTTCAGCCCCACAAGTTCAGCTCCTCAGTTCAACCAGTCGCTGCCATATCCTGCATCAGCTGTGTTGGCTGTCAAGGGTAGAAGAGGCTATAAGATGTTGACCACTGCTGCTGAGGTGTTCACACTTATCCCCCGCGCCGCGGCTCCCTCTCTCACAGGCGTCCGCACCACACGTCGTGGTAAGCGCTCTGGCGCCAATGCTGCCTCCACTATCGCCACATCTGCTGTACCCAGCTCGGCACCTGCCCCTGAGATCTTGGAAGATGCAGAGATGTTAGAGGAGCAACCAGTTGCTGATGTCTATCTGATTGAGAATGACGAGGAAGCTGACAAGCCGGTTGTCAAACCTGAGCAGTTGGCTCAAGTGTTTGACAGAGATAACATTGCGCTTATGCCTGTCAGCGAGATGTTTAATGCTGTGGTTGGATTGTTTGCACGGAAGCCTAGAGCTGTGCCTGTTTCTGCTGCTGCGTAGATGTTGATGATGAGCTGAGTAGGTGGCTGTGAGTAGAGAGTTTCAGAATACCCATTTTCTTACCTCAACTACCGTATTTTTTCCTATATCGTGGCAAGCTTGTCGAGTGAACGTGATTGCCATGATTCCCTTTGTCCAAAGCTTACGCTATGACGGATATCGGAAAGTGTACTCGTGGGTGAGTTTTACGAAGAGCATTGTGTACTTGTTGTGAGCGAGAATGTTGTAGGAATAAGCAGTGGAGATCATAGTAAAGCATTGTCATAGCAGAACATCGTATCTACGGACAAAAGCGGCGTTCACACGAGGATCAGCTTGCCCTTACGTACTAGAGCCATCGGAAGTCGGAGGTCAGAGGGTCCATCATTATGTAAGCAACTTCCCGCAGGAGACCAGATTGGAGTCACATATGGGCGGGTCAAGTAGCAGCCTTGGATATCCTACCAATATCATCTGCGGAGCGGTAATAGAGAGGTCAAGTTGATATCGGATTGTAGCTTGAACTGGTCCGCGATCAGGAGAGTAGCCTACCAGGTCTGTGTTTCTTGTCGTGATGTATTCTATCCATTGCTCTTGCTCACTGGTGATGAGATGCATGCGTAAGAGTCTAGAGGTTACTAAGCTAGCCTTCTATATCCTTCTTATTGTCGAGACCTCATTGTCAGCTAACGACTACAACTCATGGATGATCTTAGGCTCGAACACATTGCCTAGTTGTAGCATTGCTGCCGCAGGAGAGTTCTAGCAGCAGCTCAGTAGAAGATCCCGAAACTCACAATGCCATTGTTCTGTTTTGTAGCATCTACTGGAAAACTGATTACCCTCGGCTTGAAATCTGGGTGTAAAACCCCATCCAATGAGATAATATGTTTCGGATCTCGACAGACCTCTCACCAGACACTTACATATCGAGGGCCATCCTACCCACAGTTAATTGTGAGAAAGGCACAGATCTTTAGATTTCTTGACATTCCCGATCAGTTCAAGTGGGATCTATCAATCTCAAATTCACATCTTGAATATCCATTGAAGTTGAAAGTTCGAGTATAAACATACCAACCTCGACGTTTATGAGCTATCTATCTTCTGGTGGAAAATCAAGCCAGCACTCGAACGACAGAGAGGATAACGAGATTGTCAGCCTAGAGAAGCCTTCATTATTTGATGTGTCTAATCACAAGGCTAGGGAAGGAAAGCAGGTCAGTATATCTCGAGATCTCTTGTGGGGTTTCAGTATAGATTCACATGTGGAGTGAGTTAGTCAACGAGGAGTTGGAAAAGTGGATGAAAGGACATTGACCAGGTTGCTCACAACCACTGCTCTGGGATCTAGCAGTAGAGATGACAGTGCTCGCGGCAATGCTGGCTCTTTTTTACGTCTGACTACAACAATGAGCTAAGGGACTCGAAGAAGGTGCTCAGGTCTACGTATATTTTCTATCTACCTCTCTCATTGGCTTGATGACCATATGAGCAGCGATCAGAACGTAAGGGCCAGAGACTCTATGAGTACCGAGGAGTCACTGACCTGATGTCTTTCTGTAAGTATGTAGTCTATACGAGCATTTTAGACTACGTAGATAGGACTAAAGCATCAAAGGTATCCTCATCTCCTGGGAGAGGGCAATGTGATGTTCCATGTAGAGTGTAGGAAGGATGTAGCACGGATATCGAGAGCTTAATGGCTTGCTTGATTCTACCATCTGATATATCTACCTCTGAACAGTCGGCAGTTAGATTCCGGGTTCAGCGACGAATCGCGATACTGATCCGATCGTTCACAGCCATCCATGTTGATTCACGAAGCTTCGTGAGATGTGCCAGGCACCACAGCTTTGCTGCTTGTCTTGCGGAACGGAAAAAGGCATAGATAGTAGGTCAGTGCATCTTTGCCTGTCGGCGTATCACTATATGCGGTCACAACTCACCGAGTTCCAAAAGTAGAGACAGTCAGTTGGGAGTCTGATGTAGCATTGTGTGTTGACGTATCTCCGGGTGCGGTCGCACTTCACCGAGGTCTACAAGTAGAGACAGCCGATCTGGAGTTTGCGCCAACATGGTCTTACTGTTTGTGTCAGGGGGAATGAGTCAGTGTATTCTTGTGTGCTGGCCTATGCTTATATACGGTCGCACTTCAACGAGTCTTACCAGTAGAGACCGTCAGTCAGGAGTCCGAGCCAGGGGTTCATGGATTCTTCGGACCATCGACCCGGTTGTCTAGTGTTGCGTTCGGCAAATGAAGTGGCCTCAAACTCCCTTGCGTATGACCGTACTCCATATATCGGATGAGCTCGCTGCTGCTCAGACATACATTGAATGTCTACTGGTATGGATAGACAAACCAAGAGCAACTCGTGCGTTTTGTGAGAGACTCGAGGTTGAGCACGGACTATGACTGGAAGTGAATGGTGTTGCGGAAGTCTATGGAGGTGCATTAATATGTAAGAAATCAGGAAGTCACGTTTTGAATTGTTCTTTCCGCTTGTTGAAGACTTGGCACAAGAATTTTCGAACGCGGAAGGAGGTTAAGTTGGTCAAGGAAGTTGCGGCTCGAAGCACGTCTGCTTTGAACAGACTTGGATTTGATTGAAGGTAACTTGCTTCCAGAGCAATAACGGAATCAACACCACTCGACACAATTCTCACACTTCAAAATGTTATCCTGATTGTAAGGGCATTTTTTCCGAAGAGATGCTTTCTCAATCATCAGTCATCTAGAGACCGAACCAAGCCATATCCTGTGCACTATAATTATGTTAGCAATTGACATACACCAAAGACAGAATAAACATACCCGTTGATAGGAACAGTGTGTCCAACGTTCAAAGCATAGATACCCTGAACCTTGCCAAGAGGGTTAGTAGAATCAACACCCCAGATATCAGTAGTGTATCCATTAGCAGGGAAGTTGTTCTTGACAGTCTGAGGCCTAGTAGCATCGTAACCGAAAACACCAGTCCATTCCTTGACACTCTCTCTGTAGTTGTTGGGGCGAAGAGTGGTGTCAATGCTGCCGTGGTAGACTTGGAAACGGGGGCGAGCACCGCTGTAGCCGGGGTACATTCCCTTGACGACGTTGGTCCAGTAGGCGGCGGATTGGTCGACGTTGCCCTGGGCGCAGGTGGAGTTCCAGGCGTCGACGGCGCCGGAGGAGGAGACGAAGCAGCCGGCGGGGACGCCGGAGTAGGCGGTGGCGGCAGCGAAGAGCTCAGGGTAAGTAGCGGCCATGACGTTCTGGGTCATGTTAGTTTTCTGCAATATTCGCGAATGACATGTCTCCATGTGATCGAAATTTTTGGGATATGGAGAACTCACGGTCATCATGGCACCAGAGCTGGAGCCGGTAACAAAGACCTTGCTGGCGTCACCGTTGTACTTCTTGAGGGCGTAGGTGACCATGTTGGCAATGGCATTGCTGTCACCACCACCATTGTGCTTCAGGGACTTCTGCGAAGAGACATCCCAGCAAGTTCCGCTCTGCAGTTGCTGTCAGTATGTATATACATGTGTCAAGGAAGATATCACTTACGTGGGGAGAAGAAGGGTAGATGACAATGAAACCCTTCTGGTCAGCCAACTTGGCGTAGGGAGATCCCTGGTAGTAAGCCTGGGCAGTTCCAGTGCAGTAGTGAATGGCAACGATGATCGGAGGCTTAGCAGCAAGCTTGGTAGGTACATAGATGTACATTCCAGTTCCACTGGGGTTGTCACCAAAGTTCTGGACCTGAGTGAGCTGGGCCGCACGACCAGCGAGCGAGTTGCCAGAAACGGCACCCAGAAGGGCAAAGACGGGAGCAATGAGCGAAGAGAAATGCATCTTGTATAGAAAAGAGAGAGTGGTGATGGACGAGCAAAGACAATCTTTTGTCTGGGGATCACCTCGAGGTTATATATATACTTGTCTTGAGTTCGTCTGGCTTCCTGTCACGCTCCAGCTATATTGCTTGTCTCCTCTAAGCGTTGGCATAGCGGAAGAAGTTGATACACTGATGGCTGATCGGACCGTTCGAGACGCACGCTCGCCTCCAGGATGAATGCAGTGGGGTCGTCTGACAGGCCTTGCTGAAACGAGGAATAGATCAAGGCATCGGTTAAGATTACTATAGGCAAAAGTCCATGGTTACATCAAACATGCTCTGTGCATATTAGAGTATACTGGTGAAGACGTGCAATACGTACGAGTAGAGGTTCTCTTGTGCGGGGGTGTTGTTCGCTTGGCCAAAGTTGAAACAGAGGGAGCGGTTGAGTTCGGCCGAGTTAGAGTAGACGACGCTGCTAGATTCTTTCCATTTGCACGACAACAAGCTGCAGATCATGACCTTGGATTTTGCCATACTTTGATAGTAGAGACGTTCGCTGCCGCCAGGCAATCAACCATCATCTCAGCCTAAGAATATCACGGACATGTCACTTGCAAATTTCCACCAGTCGTGATAAACATGGAGGAAGATGTTGGTCATGGTATCGGTGTTCTGCCAGCCAGGGCATGGTTCTTGAATTGGCTCCATATCGAATGCGCCTAGAGTTTGAACTATATTGGAGACCCGCCTCTCCATGCTTGCTAACAATAAACAAAGTCCAGCCTGTTGTT
>Ga0058697_10000303_pt1 | contig 22767 bp, 24 predicted proteins | sample AgamicAsMae_FD_66619 | JGI IMG/M metagenome (GOLD analysis project Ga0058697, IMG submission 66619) | Agave microbial communities from Guanajuato, Mexico - As.Ma.e | ecosystem: Host-associated > Plants > Phyllosphere > Phylloplane/Leaf | place: Guanajuato, Mexico | collected 2012-06-04
CCACAATCCACTTTCACCTGTTGGGCTGGCAGCCTGCCTTCAGATTGCTGCGGCTATCCCGAACTTCGCCATACAAGAGTATGCTACTGGATTTGAAGCCGGTGTCTTCACTTCGACCAATGAACATCTCGGTGCCAACATTGTTGATCATGTACCCGAGGTAAAGGACGGCTTTGTAGACATTCCCACTGGGCCAGGAATTGGAGTTAATGTGCTTGACAACGCTCAATCAGTCCGTGCCCCTTTTGTCCAGCCAATCAGTATGAGGCTTCACAAAGATGGGTTCGTCGTAGACCAGTAGTCTACTTGCCGTATCTAAATATCAGATCAGACCTCTCAGAACCCTTCTCATTGTATTGAAAGTTGGTGGTATCTATGCTGTGACATGATCGAAGAGATCTTTCGCCAACAAAAAATTCGGGCCCCTTCGGCCCCCCGTTGGGGTTTCGGAGCTTCAAAGCTATTAAAGGCTTGCCCCGACACACATTTGTCGCTTGAGCAGGTTGATTTCGACATGCCTCGCATACTTGTGTTCGGATCCGGGAGCGTTGGGGTGCTTTACGGCTTCCTCTTGCATAAGGCCGGCGCCCACATGGTCTGTGTATGCAGATCCAATTACCACATCGCGCGGCTACATGGTTTCACCATAGAATCGACCGTCTTTGGGAAGCACTCTTTTAAACCTGCCATCGTCAGATCCGTGGAGGAGGCTGTGTCCCTGGACAATCACCCATTCGACTTCGTCCTGGTCTGCACAAAAGCGATATCAACAAGTCAGGCCTCGGTGGCTACAGCTTTACTTCCGGCCATGACTTCAGATTCGACCTCCTTGGTGATCATACAGAACGGACTGGGGGTTGAAAAAGAATTCGCACGGCTTTCATTCCCTGGCGCCATCATCTCCGGGGTTACCTATTCGCCGACGTCACAAATCGCACCAGGTGTATACTCGCATTCGGAGACACAACGACTTGCCATAGGATGCTACCCCGCAGCCGAACACTCGAAGCACAAAGACAGACTCTCCTCGCTGTCCGCCTTGTTGAAAGCAGGTGGCTCGAATGTAACTATCTGCGAAGACATACAGATAGAGAGGTGGAAGAAGCTGATCGGAAACACAACTTGGAATCCAATCTGCGCTCTCTCGAGATGTCGGGACTTGGAGTTGTTGAACACATCATCGCTCGCTACTGGCTTCGTGCGCAAGGCAATGCAAGAAGTGGTGGCTGTCGCTGCAGCATCTGGGTATGCAGCCGCGATCACTGAGGAAGTGATCGATGTACAACTACTCAGGAGCTCTGCAAGAGAGTGGCCAGGTGTGGAGCCAAGCATGATGGCTGATATGCTCGTTAGTAATAGAATGGAAGTGGAAGCGATCATTGGGAAGGTTGTCATGATCGCAAAAGCTCTGGACGTGGATACTCCTCGGTTGGAAACGATGTATGTTTTGTTGTCAGGACTTGATTGGTCACTACAAGCTCAAAAATAAAACAATCGATGTGGCAGATCCTATTTAACTCAAAGATACGTAAAGTAAGGCTGAGCCGTCTCTCGATTGTATTGAACTCCACCTGTTTCGAGGGCGCCCCCATCTTCTACCACTCGTTGGCAATCTTGTATTGCAACTTGCGATACTTGTGGAAACCCAAGAATCGTGGGATAGAATACGCGTGCTGTGAGACCGTCAGTCTTGTAAAACTGATCGAGACGTCTAGCTTGACTTACTTGGATGATTTGGCAACCGCTGAACATAGTCCACATGAACCATCGGATCGCCGCGGTATCGCCACCGATTGCATACCAGTGTGGATGGGTGACGGCGGTTTGATACAGAGGGACACGACGATGCTCATGCTCAGGCCACCACGGAGGGTTGACATTGGGCTCTTGTCCGGTCGGCTGACCGTTTGATGTCAGAAATGCACCGTCGTCCTGATCCTGGACGGTATTCCCGCTAGGTTCCGCTGCTCTGCCTACGGTTTCTGGGCTGTCTTCGACCGCTTGTAGATGAAGGGACGTAGTGATCACAGAAGTTTGTGACATGGAGGACATTGTGAATTGGTTCGAGAGGAAAGTGATATGTCGAAGTTGAGAAAGCAAGGAAGAACCAAAGCGATGGTGTTTACTGAAGAGCAACCACAGACAAATGAGTTCGACTCTCAAGTTAGAGTTGGACCAAGCCGCGGGATCGGTGTGGGGTGCTGGGGAGGAGAGTAAGAACTGCACAAAATGAGGGGGAGCCGACCCGGAGGTCAGATCGAGACAGATCAGATTTACAAAAGTCAAGAGATAATTGCGACAGTCCAGTCAAGATTAGTCTGCGAAACAACAAGCTCGAAACACAGCGACCTCGGAACACAATGACCGCAACCGAACAACTCGATACAGCTCTCGCCCATGTGCAGAGTGCAGCAATTGATGGGCGAATGAGAAACACTCGCACTCGACAGAAGCAGCTGTCATCCTTGTTCAAGTCCCTAACAGAACATTCGAACTTCTTCGTTGATGCCATGCAGAAGGAGAACAACCTTAGCAGAGAAGAAGCGAACATCGTTGTCTCGGCTATGCTTCTCGAAGTTCGCCAGCATTACGAGAACATCGATTTCAAAAAAGAGCTTGCCCAGGAATATAGTGTTAGATGGGGCAAGAGTTGGGTAGACAGACGAGTTCCTGCCCGAATCGTTTATATTATCCCCCAGGACTTCACCAAGAGCTTCAATGTCTTCAGCGCACTTTCGGCGGCTATCGAAGCTGGAAGCTGCTGTGTTGTGGAGGTGAAAGATTCCTACTGCTTTGCGACAGAACATCGACTGACCAAGAATATAGCTACTCAATCTGTCGGATCAGTCCACCATTCTCATTCGAACAGTCATGAACGCCGCGCTTGACAAAGAAGCTTTTGTTGCAATCTCTTCGACAGCTCCAGGATCCTTTTTGGAACACTGTCTGATAGTTGATCAGATGCACAAACCTTCGAGCCCACAGTACGTGGGCAAATCACTGCTATCGAAGGCCTCGGGCAGAGTTGTGGCAGTGGTGGATCGTACAGCAAAGATTGACTCTGCCGTCAAAGAGATATTCGCTTCTAGGATGCAATACGGCGGTCAGAGCCATTATGCGGTTGATCAGGTCTTCGTTAACGAGTTTGTGGCTGATGAGTTCCTAGCCGTGATGCGGAAGGAGTTCTCAATCCGAGCAGAAGCCATCGACCAGACCGTAAACAATGGGCACGCTCGACTTACACCTGCTAAAAGGCATATCAAACTGGTGGCAGACGATTGTGCTGTAGTCGGCAGTCAAGGCAATGCTGTAGCAGCATTGGTGAAGCTGAGGTAAGTGACTTTGACAGCTCGAGCTCGCACCGTACTAGTCTACTGACCAGAGCATAGATCCAGCCAATTGCTGCACGAGAAGATCGAGGGACCCCTTCTTGTGATCCACAAAATAACCAGTCTCGACGATGCAATTGACTTAATCCTTTCCAGAGATGAGCAAGTAAATTCGCTGTTCACGTTCGCCGATGGTCCGGAAGCGAAATATCTGTCGCAGTTCATACCTAGCGCGGTGACATTTGTCAATCATATTCCCGCCGAGCTCCTCAGTAAGTTTGAGATAGGATACCGGCAATCTAGGCATATCCTGAGTACTGACATGACACCTAAGTCGGTCCCGCCGGCCCTGTAGGATACCCTGTTCGCCCTGACCTTCGTTACGTCAGAGAGATGTTTGAAGAGCCGAGTCCACAGATCGTACCAGATGGCAAAATTCACGCAGCCTCGAATGTGTGGAAGCTGCGTAACTCTCCTCGCAGTGCAGCCATATTGGCACATGCTTCGAAACCCCTGAAGCCCACAGGACAAGCTGCGGCAGGCGCGTGGGGATTCTTTGAGACAGGGGTCTTGCTGGGTGCTGCAGTATATCTACTCCCAGTCATACTAGGGACCATTGCTGGCGCGACCTACACTGGCATCTGGACGTACAGGAAAGTGTTTGGATGAGATCAAGCGTGCCTACACTGTTATCCGCTCACCCATAGCATCTTCATTCGTAGTGCTTAGATTTTAATCCGGCTGAGTCGTAAACTCTTGCGAGTACGTAGCGCTATATTCCAATGACACAGCTTTTGGCACATATGACGGATTGAGTTGGACTGAGTGATCACATGCACAAATGAACATAGACCCGAGGTGCGGATGCGCAAGTGTCTGTCACCGTGGGGTCTCGGAAAAAATGCAAATGTGCAGTCAGATTCATGTTCGAAATGTGGTCCAAAGAGTCCAGTCCCCGCCGAACCTAAACGTTGTAAAAGGAGGGTCTCCGCTTCCTGTGGGGTTTGCGGTCCCGACTTCTCCTCACATCTTCGGCGCCCCATCAGACCGAGTGATCGAATCGGCGTAGACGCAAATATGTGAGACGCGTTCCTCTTGTTGGCAGCAGAAATACCTGAGTTCTACACCCATTAGATTCTATACCCTGCTTAATAAGCTTCACCTTTCGAGTCGATCTCGCAACAATCACCCTTGAATCCCCGCTGACATTTCTCTCAATATGAGCAAGCCATTGGATGTAACGATCATCGGTGCTGGCCTTGCCGGCCTTCTTTCCGCTCGAGTCCTACGCGAGGACCACAACGTCACAGTTCTGGAAAGGTGGTCCGGTGGTAATGAACTTGGAGCCGCCATCAACATGGGTCCAAATGGTACAAAGATTGCCAAGGCCCTCGGTTTCAAGCCAGAGAACGCTGGATCTTTGTCAGCATCTGAAGGAATTCATTACAACGAGAAGGGCGACATGACATTCGCCTCCAAATTTGGCGACCTTACTTCCAAGTTTGGTGGAGAGTGGTATTTCCAGCACAGAGCAGACCTCTGGGACGAGTTCCGTCGTCTGGCCACCGCTCCGTCAGAGGATCTAGGGATAGGTGGAAAACCTGCCACCATAGTTTGGGGCTGCGACGTCGTCGATGTGGATGTCGAGAGTGGGCTCGTCACGCTCGAAGACGGTCGCAAGTTTGAGTCTGATCTCGTTGTTGGTAAAAAATTCCACAACGACAGCCCTGATGAACAAGCTTGCTAATACTTCGTCTTCTAGGGGCGGATGGAATAAAATCGCTGGTGCGTGTCAAAGTCGTGGGTGACGAAGCTTTCCGCACCGCAAGGCCATCTGGGTCATCAGCGTTCAGATTCACGTTGCCACGCGATGTCGTAGAGAATATCGACCCGGAGTTCAGAGCTATCGACAGGACGAAGCCGGCAAGTCTGCAGATCTATGAAGGAGTTGGAAGACAAGCTGTTGTCTATCCATGTCGCAATTTTGATCTGGTCAATGTTGGTTGTATCGCTTCCGACGAGCTCATTGGCCATGAGACGACTGAGTCCTGGTCTGCAACCGGAACTCAGGAAGATTTGCTGAAGGTTTACGAGGGATTTGATCCGAAGCTTCTAAGCATTTTCAAGTAGGTTTGCCATGGTTTTGGTGACTCTTGACCTCATGCTGACATGTTGCGTTCCGAAGACAGGCCAAGGACATCCGACTTTGGCAGCTTCGCGATCAAGATCCTCTTCCAACCTACGTCAAAGGCAGGACGGTCATCATAGGTGATGCTGCTCATGCCATGACACCGCACCAGGGACAAGGTGGCAACCAGGCCATAGAAGATGCCGAAGGGTTCTTCCTCTTCAAGGGACAGCACATAGATCGAGCATCAGTTCCGAGCATCTTGCGAGACTTCGACAGAGTCCGCAGAAAGCGAGCATCGACTATCCAAATGCATACGCGTGATCAGCACGGCCGCAAGGATCCCAGCAAGATGTGGAAGTACACCCAGTACAACTTCACCTATCCAGGTATTCGCGAGTGTTTGGAAAGACTCAATGCAGGCGCAGAGATGATTGCGATTTGATAGGTAGCTCCAAGAATGTAGATGGCGGAACCTGTCCTGTTCTTGCATGAAGCTCACGATCAGAAGTTCATCCTGCCTGGTGGTCATGTGTGATAGTCAACTAAGATATTTGACAATATTGTATGTCGTGGCGTCGCCACTTGATGCACGTTCCCTCAGCACGGACACCATCTTGTCCTCTTTGCCTTCCATGTCATGTACGAAAAAGGCGCCATAATATCACAGTGAAGTGGTACATGAGGGAGTGTTTTATTGAAAAGGTACTGTTCAATACTGCTCGGCAACAGCTCAAACTGGAAACACGAATTCTGGAGCAATTGGCATCCTTCATACCCTGACTGACGAGGGTGCTTCCCATGATCCGATGGAGAATTGATTTTCGCACTGGCTTCGCTGTTCATCGCATCTTAGTTGGTTGTGGTGGACATGTGTACGAGGGAGACATACCAGTTCCCAGACTTCTGCACCTAGCACACCTTTGGCACCTCTGTCCTCTGGTTCTCCAATAGCGCCAGCAACAAAACACGCGGAGACATAGTGCTCGTCTGTCCCATGAGCATCACGAAAGTATGGGTGCTTCATGAGCCTGCACAAGCCTCTTTTGAGCTCAGGACCTCCGCCTGTTTTGCAGATGACGTCCTGAAGTGCTTGACGAAATTCGAGATTGGTCGAGTCCGGAGGACTTTCCATAGCGAACACATCTCTGTACTTGAGGGCATAGTGCCACTCGGTGCGATACAGATTGTGAGTTCCGCCTCCAGAACCAACAATGAGATAGCCCTCTTGGCGAAGTGAGCGGACGGCGGTCCCGACCCGAGCGTGGAACCAGGGATCCCAATATGCATTCTGAGAAATAATGACTGTGGGCGGGCACTTGTCACCAAACATGCCTACGAGTGCGATCTCCGAGTCGATCATCCAATCAAACTGATCATCACCTTCTGCCTCGATTCCTGCTTGATTCAGCATCTCAATGACACGCTGTCCTGTCTTAAGATCTGTGTTTGGCTTGAAGTTCTTCCAGATGTCGGGATGAGCGTTTGTCAGTGGCATCATTCCTGGCTGGGGTTTCATGGCGACTTTGATCTGGTTGTCACCAGTGACGTTCCAGTGTGCCGCCTGTTCAATGTAAGCTTTCTATTATTTACCAAGCTGGAAGAAGGCAGGAACCATCATAATCACTCCTTTGCAACCGTTGGCAAGTGCATCCTGGCCGATCTTTCTCCAGTAATCTCTCACACGAGAGTCGTTCTGGAGCAGGAAAGCTGTCCCGTGAGACAAGAAGTATACTGGAGCTTTCCCATTGAGTTGTATCAGCTGGAATCACAATACCCTGGTGTCTAGATTACTTACCGGTCATTGTTGATAGTCCCGATCTGGTTGCTGAGGGAGAACTTGAGTGCGGCGTGCGGCGGTTCGGAATCTACTTATCCTGATCCAGGGGGTCACAAAACACTGTCCTCGAAGCGATCATGCTTACTCGGTTCAGGCTTCTACTGTACCGATGTCGCGGCGAACAATGCTTGGGGTATGCCGATAGCCCCAGCTTCCCGAACACTCTCGGCTCCTCATTTGTTCCTCCGCAGCGTCCCCAGATTAGGCCATGCCCCCAAACACTTCTCACGCATTTCAATTATTTAGAAAGAGAGCATACATATCTGGTCTTGTATCTACAAAAAACAAGATACCGCGCAACTTTTTTCAACATCATTTTCAAATCTTTGAAACACCATGCCGAACCAAATTCGCGACATCGCCTCGATCGACGAGGAGAATTATCCTTATATCTTCGAGCAAAATGTCACGGTCAAGCTTCAGAGTAACGCTGGACTCGTGCGTTTGAACGTTTACCGACCCAAAGGCGTTAGCAAGGTTCCAGTTATCATGACATACGGGCCTTACGGGAAAGACACACCTTACGAGGAGTAAGTGAGTGTCTCGATCAAGACGGAAGAAGATCTCTAACAGCTCCAGATTTCTCGCGCACTCTTTTCACGACGTTAACCCCAAGCATAAGACCATTCCAGAGCACTCAGCATTCGAGACACCAGACCCAAAGTTCTGGACCGACGAAGGTTATGCTGTCGTGCGTGCTGATGAAGTTGGCATTGGACAATCACCTGGTGTGGCCGACACAATGTCAAAGTCCACTACTGATGCCTTCTCCGAAGTCATCGAGTGGGCCGCGGATCAGCCATGGTCCAATGGCAAAGTCGGTCTTCTAGGCATCAGTTACTTCGGTGGAAGCCAGTGGCGCGTCGCTGCCCGACGTCCTCGGGGGCTTGCGTGTATCATTCCCTACGAAGGTATGGCCGACTACTATCGCGACCGTTGTCGTCATGGCGGTATTTTGACTGCGCCGTTCCTCAAGTTCTGGTTCAACAGACAAGTCAAGTCCAACCAATATGGACTCCCAAACAGGTCCAAAAATCAGCGCGGCCCAGACACTATTGAGGGTGATCTTCCCGAAGAAGAACTTGAGAACAACCGGCGGGATCAGCTGATCGACAACTCATCCAACTTTTTCCGCGACGATGAATACTATGCTTCTCGCGACTATAACCTGGAGGATATTGAGGTCCCCTTACTCTCTGTCGGAAATCTCGGCAACATTGTCGTCCATCTTCGTGGCAACGTCGAGGGCTTTGTTCAAGCGGGCTCTCAATACAAGTTCCTGCGCCTTGGCTCTGGTAGACATGACTTGCCCTTCTATAACGATGCCGATGTTGAACTCCAAAAGAGTTTCCTTAGCGCGTTCTGCAAGAACAATGACTACGCAGGGTGGACTCAGGGCAAAAAGCCAGCAGTCGAGCTTGCCATTCGTAAAACACCTTTTAAACATGACACTATCGACGCAGCCTCCGGTCGCGCATTCCAGTTCCGATCGGAGGGCGAGTGGCCTTTGGCGAGGACCACTTATACGAAGTACTTTTTGACACCTGATCTTGAGTTCACGCCAGATCGACCTGTTACAGCATTTCACAAGCGTCTATCCTACCCAGCTCTGACTGTCCCTGATGACAACATATTTGTCCGATTCATGACTTCTGCCTACGATTCAGACGTTGAAATCACCGGCCATATTGTTGCTCACCTCAATGTGTCCGTCACGCCCAAACTGACCGGAGGCACGCCTAAGGATATTGATATCTTTGTCACCCTGCGTCACTGGGCTGCAGACGGTTCTGAGGTCTTCTACACAGGGTCCATCGGTGACCCGGTACCCGTGAGCAAAGGCTGGCAACGTGTGAGCCTACGCAAGGTCAATAAAGAGCACTCAAACCATCGGGAGTACAGGCCTTGGCGTGACTACTTCTCTACGGACGTTCAACCCGTAATTCCTGGCGAGATCTACGGACTAGATGTCGAGATCTGGCCTACTCAGATCGTCTTGCAAAAGGGGGAGAGACTTTCCTTTGAGATCAGTGGAGGTGATACCCAGGGTGTTGGGATCTTCAGCCATGAGTCAGCGGAGAGGTAAGTGCACATCATGTCCGACGTGTGGAAATATGTTTCTGACTATGCTTTGCCCAGATCACCTGAACGCTTCGGAGGCATCAATCACCTCCACTTCGGTCCGAGATACAGCAACTATGTCGTGCTTCCTATCATACCGTCCGGTACATCACCGTAGTCGGCGGAGTGAGTATATGAAGCCTATAATTAGTGCGACAAGAAGCGAATATGTTGTATACTGTTGTGTATGTCGTTCTATAGCACCATTCATACTTTTTGTCTCATGATTCAGAGCGCAAATTCGACCGATGTCCCTTCTCAAGCTTGAAATCTTCTCCAGTGCTCCATTCCCCTCAGTCACCGATAGGCATCTGCATGAATCACTTGTTCCCCCACATTATAGTGAGCCTTTCGACGATAATATTGATGATCTGGCCCTTGAGTGATGACCTTTTGAACTCGTAAAGCCTGATGCTAGCAACCTTTTGTGGTAGACTTTGGTGCATAGGTGTTATCGTAAAAATTCGAAGACGTAATATTCGGTGTCCACCTTGCCGTCGACACCTTTACCCAACGAGATGATCTCCAAGTTACGAAAGACTGGCACAAATACGCATAGATCTTCATGGATGATTCACATAGTCTCTCCGAACGGATTCTCAATCGGCTGAGTGTCTAGCTAGCTGTCGTGGGAAGTAAAGCGATGCATCGCTACGGTATCGACCATAGTCATCCAATAGTGTGACGAGCGATCATGGAGCCCACATGATACAATTTGGAAGATGGGGCCGACGAGACCGGTACCTACGCTGAGCGCTGCTAGCAGGTCGGTATGTGTGGGGGAAAGTATGGATGGGTGAACTTTGACGTCGGATACCATCGAGCATACACTAATCCATCTGTGTCTGGCTAAAGACTCGAGCCCTAGCTCCCCACAAACCTTGTGTGTCCTTGCGGGGAACCACTATCACGATAGCTGTGTCCTCATCCCCTGGCTGGGTTGCCTATATAAACGTGTCTCATCAGCTCTGGCTTCCTTGCTCCATCTTTTTCCATACAACCTTATACAGTTATCGAAGCATCCGTCCCATACATGTCTTCACAGGCTATGGCCATCGAAATGGCTCAGATCCGTGAACCAGCTTTGGGTCGTGTCAGGACGCTTGGGTCAGTTCGCCTGACACAGGTAGGGACGAACGAGCGTATACTATACCCAAAACCGTCCAACGATCCCAACGATCCATTAAACTGGTGAGTAGTCACAACAGTGTGTTCAAGGATCGTAAATTGACTGTCACACCAGGTCTAAGGCTTACAAGATCTACTTGATGTGCCTGACCAGTATAGCCCTCATCTTGTCAAACTTCATGGCCGCTGGACCTTCAATCGCAATCGTAGAACTCACCATCGACATCTTCCACGCGTATCCGCCCTCACCTCTCATACCTGGCTCATTCGCTCCGGCATCCATTGCCAGATTCTCGAGCAGTATATCCAAGGCCGCATATTTGTTCTCTGCAACTGCCTTGCTGCAAGGTCTCTCGAATCTCTTTTGGGTTCCCGTTGCTCTGAAGTATGGAAGAAGAAAGGTATACGTGCTGTCATTCTTGTTGTTTGGCGCTACAACCATATGGGCGGCGCGAGCAAACTCGTTCGGCAATCTATTAGCAGCTAGATTGGTCATGGGATGGTTTGCCGGCACAGCGGAATGCGTGGCACCACTGACTGTTGCGGATCTTTTCTTCCTGCACGAAAGAGGAACTTATATGGCGTAAGTATGACCAGACCACAGAGGTTCTTCCACAATGCTTTGATGCAGAACTAACGAGAGTGGACAGTATCTTTGCCGCCGCTCTTGCACTTGGTGTTCCTCTAGGGAGCATAGTCGGCGGTCTCTTCACTCTTAGTACAGACTGGCGAGCGATGTATTATCTGGGCACTGGCCTCATCTTCGCATTCACCTTGCTGGCCTACCTCACGATGCCCGAGACTGCATTCGTCCGTATGGCAGAAGTCCACGACTTTGCTCAGACTAGCGATGACGCTGAAAAGTCATTCGGGGCTTCTCAAGTGGAAAGAGTGTCTCCGGAATCCATTCCCGAGATTAACAGCATATCGAAAAAGACATTTCGACAGAATCTCGCATTTGTAACGCCTCTGCAGACCAAGGAGTCCTTTTGGAAGATTTTCATTCGGCCTGTACTATTACTGGCACTTCCACCAGTGATATGGTCTACAGTCACAGTTGGGCTTGTGGTGGGTGTTGTGGTTGTTCTCTCTGTGTCACTTGCGAATGACTTCCTCACGGTTTATCACTTCGCGACATGGCAGTCAGGGCTATGTTGGCTATCTTTGTTGATCGGTACTGTTATCGGGATGCCTGTTTGTGGCAAGCTGACAGATATGACCGCGGATTTCTTTACTGCCAGGTCTGGGGGCATTCGAGAGCCGGAACATCGACTTCCATTCTGCGTTCTTCCTGCATTGTTCCTGCCGGGAGGACTGCTTATGTATGGACTAGGGCTGGACCGCCATGTCCATTGGGCTGTACCTGTCGTCGGTCTTGCTATCAGTGAGTCACTAATCTATGAACGAGTCTAGGGCGAGTCTAACAAATTTTCGCAGTAAGTGTGGGCATTGTTGGAGGCACCACTGGGGCCATGACCTATATCGTAGATGCATATCGGCCCATTGCAGGAGAATGTGTCGTCTCAGTGATGGCCTTCAAAGGTACGCTACATGCACGCCGAACATGATGGACGTGGCTGACAGATAGTAGCGGCGTTCGCGTTCCTGATCGCGTTCTACACCAATTCGTGGCTTGCATCCGATGGGCCAGCAGTAGTTTATGGCACATTAGCTGGGATTGTTTTTGGTTGGCTTGCTCTTGCATTGCCACTTTTCATCTGGGGCAAGCAGCTGCGTGAGAAAAGCCTTGGTTGGAAGTTTATTCGACTTGTCCAATGGGAATTGGATCGTGAAACTGGTGAGTGATGAAACTTGGGCCACCCCACTCATGAGCTGGCACTCTTTTGCGAGCACACCCCTAGCAGAGCATCCGGAAGAAACACAGCTTTTACGAGACTGTAGAGATATTCCACGTCACCTTTGGGTGTAATTTTATGTTATGATGTCAATGTGTCTTGATTCTCCTAGGCTGCACCATTGCTTCGAGCGTCGAGATAGTGAAAGCACTGATGGTTGCCGATCTCCGCTTGTGACTTTGCTGTACGTTATAATCTCACTAGTGTACTACTCGCGATCCACAGATATTCTACCTTTGTAGTTCCCATGCAATGCCGAGGAGTAAATTGCTCGCCTGAATCGTAATCGGAACTTCGTACGTCCACTAATATCATGACTCATTCGACTATATCTACCGATGTTTGCTTGAACAATATGTTCCTGCCAGTAACACACAGCTGAATGACCAATCGAGAAGCTAGCTGCGAATATCGATGGTGATTCCTCCTATGGTTATCCTTTGGGTACTACAAAGAGCGGAACGATGACAAGTTTGATTGGTCCAAGTCTGTACTATTGATGGAGTGAGGAGAACGTGTTGTCTGGGAAGCCCATGTGCACTTCTTGACTTTGCTGCGACAGAAGCCGGCTAGTGACATCTCGCCTCTTACCAAACCCAACCTCTCTCAAAATCTCTCTTCGTACCTGAAATACACCTCGGACTCTCTTTGTAATCCTATTTGCTGCTTCTAGCTAGCTTCTCGTTTCAAGTCCACGATGGCAATGCTTGTCGAGACATGTTTGAATAAGTGGCTTCGACAGCAACAAAGAGCATCAAAGACGTCAAAGGACTCGAGAAGGTTTAGTCATATCGAGTATCTGACAATGAAAGCCATCGAGATGCATGGATGTAAAAAGCAGATGGTCCTGCTATTGAGAGTACGGTCTCCTCATAGTATACCAAATCATACAAGCATTTATCCTTACCAGTAAGTCGATTTCCATACAAACTCAGACACTTCCAAATCTCCATACTAACCGTAATCCAGCATATCTTGACAGAATTACCTCTCCACTCACCGTACAGATTCAGGAAATCTAGACATATCAGCATTCAATGGTTCGCGTATTCGGCACCAGTACAGTCCACCACTGCCCCCGCAAAGAGAAAGGCCCTGGTCCCTGCTACAAACCAAAAGGAGCCTATTACTGTCACGGTCACTACCAGGTCTGTCAAAAACACATAGATACCGCGTACTTCAAGTGGGAGAAATGTCCCACTTGTATGCAAGAGATAAAACTCAAGGAGAACAGAGAAAGGAAGGAAAGAGAGGCAGGTAGAGATCCAGTTGGAGACATGAAGAGATTGAAGCAGGAAGCTATTAAGGCGGCTGCGGAGGAGAAGAAGGCGAATAAGAGGAAGTCGGCGTTCGTCAAGGTGGATCAGATCAAAGATTAGGGAATTGGTTGACTTATGAATGAGGGACATGGAGGCTTTCATGTAGATAGATGTCTTGTAACATTGTGTTTGTCTGATACTTGTATTGAAGTGAAGCATCGAGTAATTCAGAATGCTGAGTGAAAATAATAGCATACAAGAGGAAAGGACAGAAAAGCTGAAAAGGAATGATATGCTTCCTATGACGGAGAGCATTTGAAGGAGGGTAAGTAGTTTCTGAACGTCTTCGAACGTGGAAGCTTTCGTTCTGGAGCTTCGGTAGGATTATTCTCCGACGAAGCTGCGTTTGATTGACCAAGATTGACTGATTGAAGTTCCTCACCATCAGAGATGGTGGTGTCAGCGACAGTATGCTTTCCAGACAGCGCAGGAGTTGCTCCCATGTTGTTCGCGTGCCCGTTTGGATTATCCTTCAGTGGCGCTGATGAGTACACCCGTAGTGTTTTCGAGTCGTATTCGATACCGTTTGCTTTCTTGTATGCGGTCCACTCAAGGTCCAATTGTTCAATGCGGCGATGATGAGCATTCGTGAAGATTCCTTCACTTGCGAATCGCCATATACGTCGAAGCCAGCGACCTCTACCATAAGCATCATCAAGATACTTGGCATGAGCGTTCGTACCGTACTTCTCGCTGTAGAGTGCCTTGACTATCGCCTCCTCAAATCGCTGCTTGACCTCGACACCGTCTGCATTGAGATGTTTGGCATTCTCTTTCTGGTAATATTCAAGTGGCATCCAGTCAAAGTCGTTGTCATAGTATGCTTGCACGTCGTCGGGAAGCTCGGCGTCGTCAGAAGCATCCCAAAGCCAGATCGGAGGTTTCATGGTCAAAACAGGCGGGAGTGCATGAGGGCTGTCCCAGTCGATGACACCTGTGATGCGCCAAGGGCTTGAAGGATCGCTGTCTGCCTGCTCAACTAGTATGTTGCGTGCTTCGAGATCCCAGTGGTGCAAAACGCTCTTCGAAGGAGTTTTGTCCGCATCCGAGAACCAGCCAATGTGATCCATATCCTGTAGGATGTCTTCCAACTTGAAGTACATGCGGACGATTAGCTCTGAGGGCCCTTCAGGCTCAACCTTTTGCAACTCCCGTGAAAGAAGGTCTTGCACCGAGAAATACAGAAGGTCATAGAGGGAGCTTTCGACTGCTTGACATGGCGATGTTCTTTCGCTGTCCATGAGTGCCCCCGTCTCTTTGGGAAAGCCCCATATCTTTAGCTTCTCCTTGATATCTCGGCTTGACGAAGCAAGAGATAATTGAAGAGGGGTATCGAACTTCTGGTCGCACTGTAACCTTCCAGACGACTCGAATTGGACTTCTTGTAGACGAGCCATAATTCCTGCTAGTTCATCTGCTAGTAGGAGCTGAGATTTGAGAGGCAGATCATCTATCACACTGATCCAGGTAACGCCGGGCAAACGAGTCTGTATCGAGTAAGGAAACCTCAAAGCGTTGCGACGTCCGACGTCGAAGGCAAGGATACGAGGTGCAGGGATACCGACATCCTCGAGCAAGTTGTAGAGCACAGCCTCATCAAGAATCTCCCAACGGAAGGGCTCCTTGCTCAGGCTCCTTCTGCTACTAATGTCGCTGACATCACTGTCATTATCGCTGACATCGCTGCTGTCGCTTGTTTCATCTTGCTCAATTTGAATATTGCCGCTCGAGAGAGGGTCACTGTCGTCTTTGACAGATTCTTTCTGAATGTCGCTAGTGATCACAGCGTCAGACTCTGATCTGTCATTCTCTCCTTCGGTATGATCTACCTTGCTTTGAGGATGTGCGTCGCACTTGCAGGTCCGCCCGTGCTTATCAGCAGGGATCTTGGCAAGGTCTCCGTCCCAGACACGAGGTATACGTATGATAGCCTTCGTTGAGCTTTCCCATGAGGCTGTCTCTGGCGCCTCTCCAAGAGTCACAGGAACTACACGGTTGAAAGATCCTCCGCGCATATGCTCAACCTCGTTGAAGCTAACACCAAGATCTTGACTCAAGGTAGCGATCTTGTGTTGGAAAGTCTCGAAGGGTTCGTGGTCGTAAGCATAAGTCGAGCTTGACGAACCTGATGCGTCTGAGTCCGAGTCGTCGTCCTCCCCGAAGACCGTGTCGTGCGATACTTGGCCTGTCTGCTTGAACTCGGCCCACTCTCTCAACACTTGCTTTAATTTTCGGAGGTTGGGCCATGCAACTAAACCCAGATCCGTCAGACGTCGGAGCCAACGGCCCCTACCATACACGTCGTCCTGGTAGACTTCCATTGCCCTAGCACCGTATTGTGGGGTATAAATTTTCTCTAACATGACTTGTTCGAAGCGCTCCTTGATCTTGGCAGTGAGGGGATTGGAACTAGCCTCTTGGTAAAACTGGAGCGGTATCATGTCGCTATCGCCGTCGTGATACTTTCGAATTACATCTGGGAGCGAAGACCCATCGTGGAATTTTCGCATGGCGCGAGTATGCAAGTCCCCATCCGGCAGGCTAAACAACCATGCCGGAAATTTTCTTGCAAGGACTGGTGGTATGGAACGAGCATCCTCCCATTGGAGAACACCACTAATATGCCAACCAAGAGTTCCATTGGCATCCTCGGTCTGTTCGACCATGATGCTGAAAGGGGTGAGCATGCTGTGGTCAACAATGCTGTATGCTGGGCCACTATCATACGACTCAAACCAACCCATTTCCTTCATATCGTCTAGCATGGCATCCAACTTGGCGATTTTGGAGTCTGATATGTTGAAGTTGTCTTTCCTTTTATGCTGGGACCGACCACCAATATGCATGCACAGGAGGTCGTACAGAGACGAGGATGGTGGTGTACCAGCATCGTCTCTTTCACGTTTGACCGGAAGATGTGTGTGGAAGCCACGGACTACCAGTCTCTCCCCGATCTCATTGATTTGAGCAAGATTAAGAGGAAGTTTTACATTCTTCGTCGATTTGCCAAAGGTGTCATAGAGAAGTCTGCCGTTTCGGGGAAAGCGTACTGTATCCAGCTTGGCAAGTATTTCAGCGTACTCGCCTGCAATGGTGACCTTGTCGTCTATGGACATGTCGTCCCACACTTTCCAAAGAGTGGTTCCTGGTAGGCGAGTTTGTAGCAAGTAAGGATGGTTGAGCGCATTCTTTCGGGTTGTGTCGCAAGCCAGGACTTTGGGAACTTTGATACCGGCGCGGGTAAGCAGGCTCAGGACGGCAGCTTCGTCGATTTCTTCAAGAATCACCCATGCAGCTAATTCGGCGGCGACGTCTTCATTCCATTCGGGTTCACCTTCGACGGGTTCATAAGGATCGAGACGATTGACCCGCAGGATAGCCTGTGTGGAATCCGAAAAACCTGACTCCGTGGGAGGATCGCGTACGGTCAGGCCGATGATACGGTGGTTCCCGCCTCCGGTAACCCTCTCGATGTCCTGAAAATCGGCGTGAAGCTCTGGACCAAGTGCAGCAACCTTGTTTTTGAAAGTTTCGAAAGGTTCAGCAGGTGCAAAAGTGACTACCGAGGGGGGTGTAATGGCGGTGAGCTCGTGCTCCTTTTCATCGTCTGCCTCCATATCGTCGTTCAATTTGGGATGACTTGCTTGAGAGATGGCTGATAAGCCCTGAATGTTGTGTTCTTCCATGCTGTAGAGACTGCTTGAGGTAAAAGGTTAGGGCTTGAAAGCTTGAGCTGCATCCTTATACGCTCTTCACGTCACTATGGGCAACGTCATGGCTAGGAGTGCTGAAAACAGGCGATTACATTCCTTTGTTTCCCTTCACAACAGAGGTGCCGTATGCGGACAAGTCCCGCACATGTGCTCAGCCGATATTCCTCACATAATGATGGGGCTGATAGGTAACCCGAGCCGCACGCACTAGATACAAGGTGGATACAAGGTGTTTGGTGGGAGGGAGGGATGGAGACAAAGAAGCTCGATGGCTACTACGTGACGAAGTCGCAGTTTGTAACAGACTGGCTTGGCATGTGCCCATCAGTTGGCAACAGAGATCAGTGTTGGCATTGCGAAGCCATCCGATCTACAGCACAGTCTCTTAGCACAGGGTATCAATTCTATACCACTTAGCAAGACACGAGAATGACGAGCATTCGGTGAAAAGACATCATTCGAGATAACTTGAGAAGACTACATCTAACCCCGATCAACCAGAAACAACCTCTTCGCTGTCGTCAACGTTTTCGGCCACACCTTATCCATTGGGAGATGACATTACTGGTAGCTCAACGAAGAAAGAAGTAGACATGGTCGAGAGCATTTGTTGCCGTCGCGCACATTTCTCCAAAGTCGTCAGACACTTCTGCAGCTGATTCGTCAGATAAAGACGCATGCTGGTTGATGAAGAAGTAGACATGCTGAAGTGAGCTCGAAGGGACCGTGCCTGAACGGTTCTCCACCACAGGAGAAGGAACGATTGGCGGCTGAACCGGTCCGGGCCTCTCAATATCGGTGCCGTGAATGTAGTCAGGAAAATGTTTCCACATCTCCAGAGGTCTCGGCTGGATGTTCTGGCTCTCCTTGAACGCCAGCCAGTCTGAGATGAGCTTGTTGAAACGATACTTAGTTGCAGAGTATACCATATCCCCTCGAGCGAAAGACAACAAGCGACGAAGCCAACGACCTCTGCCGTATGCATCGTCAAAGTACTGTTCTCTGGCATTCTCTCCATACTGGGGTACGTAAAGCTTCTCGATTAGTACGTTTTCGTAACGCTGCTTGACCTTCAAGTCGTCATCATTGAGGTAAGGCAGGTCTGTGGGAAGGTCGTCAACATCCTGAGTCCAGCCGAACTGGTCCTCTCTTGGCAACACTTCGGCGGCTTCGTGAACATCCCAGACCCACGACCACGGCCGCTTGTTCAGCACTGCAGGGACGGTCTCGGCTTCGTCAAAACCTATGATGCCTGTGAGACGCCAAGGATTTGATGGGTCCTCCGTCCGCTCAACAAGGATTTGCTCATCATGGATGGTACCATGATTAAGCACGCTCATGGAAAAGGTTTTGTCGGCTTTGGAGAACCAGCCAAGGTGATCCATGTCAAGGAGCATATCCTTGAAAGCAACGTGTGCTCTGAAGAAGGGTTCAAGATCGATATGGGAAAGCCTGATCATTGATTTTGTTAGCAGATCGTCGACCGCTCGAAACATTGTATCGTACAGCGAGTAGTAGAGAGGCGCACTGGGTCCAAACCTGCCTCCGCGCGGCCATTGGGTGTTCAGAAAGAAGCCAAAGGTGTATAGCTCCCGGTCGACATCCGCGTGGACTGACATGTCAAGTGGCATTCTTCCAGCAGTCAAGTTCAAGTTCACGTTAGCTTGCAACTTGCCGGTGCCTTGGAACTCGATCTTCTCCAAGCGTGCACGAAGTTCAGCTGCCTCACTAGCCAAACAGAGTCTGTCTTCTAAAGACATCTCTTTTCTCTTACGACAGAGACTTGACAACTGCTCTCCTGGCATATAAGATTGGATAGCATACGGTCTCTTCAACGCATTGTCCCATTTCACGTCGAATGCAAGAGTTTGTGGCGCGGTAGCACCATGTTGTCGGAGAAGGTTTGATAGCAGCGCTTCGTCAAGACGTTCCCATTGATCTCTTCTCTGTGGTTGTTCATCGCCATAGTAGTTGGTGTCGCTGACGTAGTAATCAGAGTAGTTGTCATAATCTTCAAAGTCGCTCTCGTTATCTGCGTCGTTTCGTGCCGGCGATCGGTTCGTCAAGGTATCTCCTGTAAGACTGCTGCTGTCGGATGAGGTACCGACGACAGACGAGGGCCTTCTGCGTCCAATTTCGCTATCTCCAGTCTGGATGTCTCGCAGAGATGGTGCATCCTCCGCAGGTTGAATGAAGAAGTAGATGTGAGTGAGTGAACCTGGAGTTGGAGCATCGGCTTCCCTGGTGACATCAGAAGAGATGACGTCCTTGTCCTCGATCTGCACACCTCGGCTTCTCCTGTTGTTGAGCGCCAGATCTCCGTTCATACGTAGGACAGCGTGCGTAACGTCTGACCATGTAGCGCCTGACGGAGGGTCGCGCAATGTCAGTGGAAAGGCACGGACTTCGCGAGACTCTCGAATGTAGCCGATGTTCTCGAATTTGACGTTGAGCTGAACGGCCAAGGCAAGCAGCTTCTGTTTGAAGGACCGCACCGCATCTTCATCGTCGACAAGGCTTTCGGGGTAAGAAGAGGAGTGGGCGTAGCAACTGGACAGATCATCTTCACCATCATCAATCTCGACCTCCCCGTCCGTTTGAGCTCCTCCGGAGTTGTTCGCCAGATCCGCGCTGTCGGAGTTGACCTCAAAATCCGGTGCATCGTTCAAAGTTGCAGGGTTTACTTCGTGCTGCTGGCGAGCTGCTCCATCGGGCACACGATCAGTTGTGTTGTTTTCTGCCATGACTGAGGTTAGATGGCGATTTGGCCAAGTTGTCAACAACAAGCTGAGGTCGCCTGGAAGTTCAGACAGAAAAGCCAAGACAGCAAGCAGTCAAGAGTAAAAGAAATTGACACGGCACAGCTATTGCAAACAGCCATCACTGTTTGTGACAAACAGTGTCTTGCCAACACGCGTATCATAACATGGCGTCGCCACGGCACGACCCACCTGCAGCTGAGTCTCAGTAATACTCATCTTGTTATAGATAACCGTCCCATTGCTGTCTATATGTAGGAAGCTGAAGTTGCTTGATTTGGACACAAAGAACGATGGCTGGCTCAGCCTCCTTCGTTCCTGCATTTCGCACCCCAAGGAAATGACCGGCGCAAGCTGATCCTGTAATTGCTTCGGTGTCGGATAAAACGATATGTTGCTGTCGACAATAGGGAGCTTCGAAGGGGTTTCGAGTCGGGAAATCGTATTGTATACTCGAGTAGCGTGCCACAGGAAGCTCGCGCTTAGTGGTATCGGTCTGCGCACCCAGACTTTTGACCAAGTTGCCAAAAGTCGCGTCGTGAGGTAACTATGAGAAAGCCCACGGGTGACGGCGGCTCCTTCCTTACCATCTGGATCCAATCAAATCTTCTTGCGATGCGGCAAATCTTCATACAGGTCTCAGTCGTGTTAATGGCGCAGACATTGACGAAAACATACATGTCACCATGAGGTTGTCAAAAGCCTGCTTCCAGTGTCGATCTGCCAAACGAAAGTGCAACAGGACAAATGTCACTGGTCCATGTGATCAATGCATATCACGAGCCATTGATTGCTCGCTAGGAAAGCGATTGTCGAGCAGAAACACCGTCATTACCCCTGACAGATACCCAATTCCACCGCTAGATGATACAGTCGACCTTGTGGATGGTTACCTATGGAACATTCACGATAAACCGCATTCGATCTTTCACTGTCAGAGCATACGCGAAACGGTACGTCAAAGAACAACACCCAGAGCCTTACTTTTCGCCATTCTGGCACTGGGTGCAAGATTTTCATCTGACCATAAGCTCGTGTCACGGGGTGCGGAGTTTGCGGAAGCTGCGCGCTTCCACCTGAAGCAAGATCTGGAGAATATATGTATGAGTAATGTGCAAGCTTGCATTCTGATTGCAGAATATGCAGGTGCACATTCAGACAGACCTGCAGAAGCCATGTATTTCGGGATCGCCGCAAGAATGGTCCAGCTATTGCAATCAGAGACCGACTCACACAGTGAGTCTGTGATAGAGTCCGAGGTTCGCAGGAGAGTCTGGTCTTCGTGTTATATGATAGATGTTTGGTCAAGCGCTGGTCTCGGACTCTCAAAGCAATTGGATCGGACTTTCAGGCCGCAATCACTCATGCGCGAGAGTGATTTCCAGAGTCTCGAGCCAGCTCAAAAGGTCACCATACCAGTCGACCCATCTCCTGGCCTCTGGGTCCATATGATCAGCCTTGTCCAGATCTTTACTGGTGTGCAGGACTTCCACAAACGATTGCTTGACCCAGAGATCGATGAGACTGCAATTGACCAAATGGCTGCCGACCTGTCAGTCATGTTCGATCGGTATCTGGCCGAATTGCCCAAAGACGCAGCTCTGAGCGATAAAAATCTGGAGTATCATGTGCAGCATGGCTCAGGTCAGACCCTGATCGCACTGCACATGGGCTATCATCATTACGCAACATTGCTCTACTTTCCATACCTTGAAAGAGCAGGCTCAGGTGCGGATCGTGGCAGCCATTTCGCCGACCGATGCAAACACCACGCTGCATCATTGAGCGATATCATCAAGTTGTCTATGGAACGGCCAAGTTGTGAAGCTTTATACCACATTGTCGGCCACATGACAACAATTTCTTCATCAGTTCTACTATATACACTTCTCTTTGGCGGAGAGGCTGAACTGGATTCCGCTCGAGCACGGCTCCATGCCAACTTCGCAAAGCTCATGGAGCTGAGCAGACTTTGGCCAGACTCTGACAGATATGTGAGTTCAAGAGATGTCTACGTCAAGATCATTCATGGCTGACAACAAAAAGAAAACCAGACTTCTTCTTTTCCAGGATGCTTGCATGTGGTCGAGAGACCCACGGACACACAAGATGGACAACTGGATGGTCAAGTTCCTGCTGAACCATGCATTGTCACTGCCAAAGAAGTATACGGAACATCAGACGCTGGAGATGGGTCTGGACACGTCAAACGAGCAGCCGAAGCCCCTTTCTCTGAGAACAACTGTCACCAGCCAAGCATTTTCGACATTGTTATTCGTCCAAGAATGATGATATCTTAATTTACAAGCCCTCCAGCACACTGGATTTCGCCAATTTCTCTCGGAACTTCCACGCAGCATGTGTCTTTCATACCTTCTCGATTCGTTCTTCAACTTGGAGCTTCTCGAGGCCGCGTCCATCTGCCACCATCGCGTTGTCACCATCGAAGATAATCGCAATCTCCTCGAGCGAAGGTCCACGAGTCTCGGGGAACAGGAAGAAAATACACAAGCACTCGATGACGAGAATGACAATGTAAACAAAGTAAAACTTCCAGTGCAGTGCCTGGAGACC
>Ga0058697_10000305_pt1 | contig 22684 bp, 12 predicted proteins | sample AgamicAsMae_FD_66619 | JGI IMG/M metagenome (GOLD analysis project Ga0058697, IMG submission 66619) | Agave microbial communities from Guanajuato, Mexico - As.Ma.e | ecosystem: Host-associated > Plants > Phyllosphere > Phylloplane/Leaf | place: Guanajuato, Mexico | collected 2012-06-04
GAAGCGCCGATCCCCGCCATTTCCCGCTACATTTGGCTCGACCAAGACAACTCGTCCCTGCAGATCTTGTCACTTGTGCAGGCCAAGCCTCTTCCACACCTTCTTCGTTGCCCTCCTGAAAAAGCCTCCTGTACAGCTGCCCAACTCTATTCCATCTTGACATAATCTGCTACAAAGCCTGCCTTCATCCCACCTTGACATAGTTTGCAGGAAAGCTGCCCACCACCCCGTTAAGCTCTCCTTCCCACCAATCATCTGTCGACCCAGTCTTTTTCACCACTTTGATTCTATCACCCTCTCTGAAAGCCAAGTCTCCCGACCCTTGACCAGCAAACTCATACATAGCCGTAACGAACTCACCTTGCGATGATGGTATTCTCTTCTTAGGCGGGGGTGGTGGGGGCTTCTTCTTGCCCGTGACACTGAACGTCCCTGAAGACGTCGAAGTCCTGCGCTCTCGGCTAAAGTAGTCTGCCTGCTGCGACGTGGAAGAAGGTGTCAAGAACGGCGTCGACGTCGAGCTAGGTGTGCTGGAAGCAGAATACATCGGGCGGGGTGCTCCACCGTTAGTGTATCCGTCCGGTGTAGCCATCGGCGTAGGTTTGGAGCTCGAAGGGATTCGTGGTTTACTTCCCATGTCAACATTGGGAGCGGCCCCGGGTCGAGGTGGCTTTATCGGAGGTGCTTCTTCGTCCTCGTAGTGCGAATTGAGTGTGGCCTTGTCTTCGTAGTGAGAGTGCAATCTGGTACTAGATGATATACGACCAGGTCTGGGAGGCTTCACAGGTGCTTCCTCGTCGTCGTCTACAGCGGCTGATCCAATGCGCAACTGTCCTGGCATACTAGGCTTAGGCAGCGAGCCTTGGCTGCTTGTTCTCCTGGCAAAAGTTCCTCTGGCAGTGTTGCGTAGACCAAGTCCAGTCACAGTGCCTTGCTGCTTGTCCGGAAGATTCATGGGTTGGTGTACGGCTTTGCCAGTCGAGATAGTCCTGATATTACGCTCGAGATCCTCGCGGAATGGTGTGAACTCGTTTTCAAATGTCGAGACGACCTGCTCTAGAGCTGGAGCGGGTGAAGGCAGTTTGTGCGTCTGGCAATATTCATGGAGTTGCGTATACATCTGGCCCACCAGCTGGTATTGAATCATGATCTGAATGGCAAGCAGATGTGGCAGGAGCGTTGATAGGCCGTCCAAGACAGGAGGCAAGATTCTCCTGAGCTGCTCGTCGGCAGCTTGGTACTCCTAGAAAGTTTGTGAGTTATCATCCAACCCGAATCGACATATAATCACTCACGGCGTTGGAGCGAGCAAGATCGCCCTCGTGCTTCACCAAAGCATTCTCCTCTCTGACGGACCTTGTCTCCTTGCGTTGAGCGGAGTCCACGCGCGAGTTGTAACGCTCATAGTCAAGCTAGCAAACAAGGGTCAGTCAACAGAACCTGTGGGATGGGTGGTTGATTCGACTGACCTTCAAATCCTCTCTTTTCTTGATTGCTTTCTTGAGCATCTTGAGAGAATCCTTAGCATCCATGGCGGGCCTCAGAAGTTTTGATTCGATTGAGTTAATCTCATTGCTCAAATCCTTTCCAAGATTCGAATAGATTGACTGCAAATCACTGGCCTTATCCAGGTATCTTCGCGGAGTGGGAGCAGGTTTGTGCTGCATAGGATTGTCCGGATCATCTTCGACTTCGATCGGCTTGTACAGCAAATGCAATGTTTCCGCAACAAATAGCTGTGTCTTCAAAGTTTCGTCCCAAGCATCGCGCCATGATTTAGTCGCATCGATGAACTAAATTTGCCGGTCAGTTTCTATACAAACACTTGCAAGTACAGTAATCTCGTACACTGCCAAGGGCTAGGTCTGCGGTGCTGAATTCGCTAAGAATGCCTCCGACATCTGACCTGTCGGCAGACCGCTTCATCAATTTACCGAACTTGCGCTGCACATTCTGCATCGTGAATGATGAAGAAAGGAGAAACCAACACAAAGAGAAGAACGAGTGAGGGAACAATCAAGTTGAGGGATTCCGAGAATGGTCGGTGTTGAGACTACGTGTATTGCGAGCGGGGCCAAGGCTTTCGGCCTGGCAGAACCTGGCAAGCGGGTTGTAACTTGCAAGGCATTGTCCACTAGTCATACCATGCATTCACCATAATATAATGTCTAGATTGCGCGGTGCCGGGCTACTCTGAACACAAGATCCAGGCGGAATTCTTGTGCAGTCCGTCTCGCGGATGGAGTTATGAAACTGGCATGGCTCCTTGCGCAATGTCCAATTGACTGTCACGGGCGGAACGTGCCCTGTCTCCGCGAGAGTGACGCGTGATGACGCGCCAAGAGCAGCACTTTCCTTGCGGCAGACGGCCATCGATCGCGGCTTCCCAGATGGTCCATGTAATTACTGCCTGCTCTCGACTTGGTTGCAGCGACGCCTCTCGAGCCTCAAACTGCTCACAATTCCTCTACGCAATGACGGATTCGACGATCGAGATACCAGACCACTATCGAGGATCATGACGGCAGCAGTCCTGCGTAGTTCGCCAAACCTCGCGGTCCCTCAGACTCAGAACACTGCTCCGGTTCATGAGTTCAACTGCCTTTACACTCACGACCTACGGCGAAAGCAAAAGAGATGGCAAGATGGCTTTCTACGCTACCACACCTTCAACAAGCGTGTCATGGTCTACGATGTTCCTAGAAATTTCCTCGGCGACCTTCACTGGACCAGCGGCGATGATCTTCAAGAGGGCGATGAGATGACCCTTGAGAAAGGTGCCATCATGGTCCAAGTTTCTGAGAGGGTAGGTACCATACAGACAGACCTCTCAGACTTGTTGCACAGAAAGGACAAGACTCCGGCTAAAAACCCCGCCTCGTCAAGAATGCTCATACGACCCGGACCATCACATCCTACCGTTCCATCTGTCACTCCCAGGACTCCTCATGCTGTTTCGACAACGCCAATGAAGCACAAGTCTCTTAACACTCTGCTTGGAAGGTCAAGACGGCCCATTGGCAAGGCTTCTCTTCCCACAGAATCTCCCTACGAAGCACGAATCAGGGACCTGCAGGCTGCCGAAGCCCAGGATCAAAGAGAACCTAAGCGACAGAGGCTTGATTCTCCAGTCCAGACAACACCTATGGCAGCGAAACACCGCAATCAGACCTCTGCTCGACCGCGAGCCAACCCTGTCTCCCGCCTGAACCAGGGGCCCGAAGTCATTGAACTTTCTTCCGACACTGAGGATGTCTCGGCAGCGCAAGCTGCAAGTCGTGCCATTGATGCTGAACTACTGGCAACGTCCTCTCCTGCTCGTCTGCTTGACAGTCCGGCGCACCGCCAAGTACAGTCAAACCATTTTCGTCCCACTCATAGACGACCGACAGCAGCGAAGCCAACTGTGGTCGAGTCTCCTTCGGCGGGAGCATCAGACCGGCCAAGACACGTCGACCCTGCACCCGAGCCTAATGTCGTCCGACAAAGGAAGGAAGTCAGTGTTTCGCGAGACGCAGCAAAGAAGAATGTCGCAGGTGCTAGAGCTGATGAGCCTTCGAGAAAGGAACCACCATCCGTGGCCAACCCCGAGTCTCAAGCGCGCGGAAAGTCTCTGAAGCTTGTCGGTGGAGCCCCGAGGAAGATGTTACTCTTCCAGTCACAGAACTCACGTCCGTCAAGCTCCGAGACTATGACGGAAAGTGCTCCGCGCGGTCCAGCTAAGGAGCCTTTGAGAGTGGAACCTGCAGTTGATCAAGACCCCGAGAATTCAGTGTTCCAAAGACGCATACAAGAAAGGCTTGCAAGATTCGAGGAGAAGAAAAAGAAGAAGCCTGTCTTGCAAAGGAGTTCCTCGGATGTGACTGAACAGCGTCCTGTTGCGGAGAAGGCTACGAATAGCACTGGACTGAGAAAGACGACTTCTGTTGTCATGTCACGACTAGACTCACCTGAAGATCCTTCGCTCATCGATTTCCAGCTTGGAGATGTTAACGCACAGGATTTTGATGACCCTATCTTCGATGACGCTATCGCGCAGCCATCTGTGCGGAATAGCAAAGAACAGCCTTCGAGACCAGCGAGTAGAGCGACCAGCTCGATCAACGCAAGGTCATTCAAACCTCTGGTCGTCAAACCACCAGCTGTCAAACCTGCAATTGCCAGACCTCCAATCGCCAAACCAGCCCCTGTGCTAGCCACAAGAGCTGCACAAGCCATAGCAGCAGAACAGAAGAAAAACGAAGACGTTGGACCCTGGAGCAAAGAAGCCTTTGATCTGATGGATTGGCGGCCGCCGAACCTGCAGACAAAGACTACAGAAACTACCTGAGTGCCAGTGAGCGCAAGGAAAGCATTGTTATGATGAGTCTGATGAAGGAGGGGCAAAAGGAAAGAAGGGGCTTAGGTTGCTTTGTTTTGACAGCATGGTGTTCTGGGGCTGGAATTGGGATTGTACAGGCCTTTCGTTATATACCCTTGAGAGATATGAAATCAACAAGACAGCATCACGATCATGTTTCTGTACGGGTAGTGGCGTGAGGTAACAGTGACCCTGCACATAAAGGCAAGGAGGTGTTGGGAGCAACAAACAAGTATTGACATGAAAGATGGATAATTAGACTGGTCCTACAATATAACTACATACACAGGCTCATCTCCGCCGCCTCAATTCGACCATTGCGTCCTCGTCAGCATCGTCAATGACCTCCTCGTCTTCATCCACGGCCTCTTGGCCTTGCTCAGGCTGCTCGCGATCACTCTGCTCTTCATCTCCAGCAGCAGCAAAGTCAAGCTGGCCACCCAAGAACTTTCCAAAGTAGATCACAGCATCCAAGACTTCCTTGCCCGTAGGGACAATGTGATCCCTGGGCAGCAAGAAACCATAGGTGCCGCGATCGCGTAGCTTGAGCTGGTAAGTATACTTGACCTTCAAGTCGTGATAAAACCAATCGAGGAAACTGCCGCCGCCTGTCTCAAAGCGAGGGAATACTTGGCGGTCGCCGGTAGCGGCATAACCGACATTGCCTTCGCAAGCGGGAGCAGATTGGTAGTAGCGTCCGCCTGAGAGACGCATGACTTTCGACAGGCCGGCAGCGACTTCTTGCAGATTCTCCAGGTTTGGAGGACTATCATCGCAGGTGTACGAGTAAGGGTACAAGATCTGCTGAGAATATGAGTGCAAGTCGAGCAGGCCCACAAAGTCGACATTGTTGTGCTCGGTCTCGTTGCGAATCCAGCCTGCCAGAGTCTTGGCCTCGATGGCCTCGAGAGGCTCGGAGCCTGAGAAAGACTCACTACAGGGATTCGATTTTGTGTTTGCGGCACCATCCCAGTGGTAATCGAAGCTTCGGTCGAGGTCAAGCCCACGGCAGAAGCGCAAAGAAGTCTGTTGGCGATTTTTGCGCCACAAGCGATCGGTCTCCCAGGTATAAGTGTAGCCATCTGGATTGACAGTGGGTACAAGGACCCAATCGAACTCCTCGAGAAGAGCAGTGATGACATGATTCTTTCCGTAGCCAGTGATGAGCGAGTACGCAATGTAATTGACAGTGCTGGTTGAGATCCACTCTCTGGCGTGAAGACCAGCAGTGATCATGATGGTCTTGCGACGCGTGGGAGAATCATTGTTGGTCGGGTGGACGCCGATGCGCAGGGCTGGAATTTGTCGGTCTTCAAAGGTAGTGCCAACATTCACAACACGCACGTGGGTGGTAAAAAGGGAAGCCATGAGGCGCATCCACGGTAGGATGACGGATAGAGGTTGGTAGTCATTGAAGAAGATGTTGTCTGACGAAGATACACCAAGCTTGGGAGCGAAAGCATTATGATGGGTAGGACCATTGGACTGATGCAGCATACGGGTTGATCGGGAAGAAGGGTATGTATCAGAGATGGCATTTTGAAGGGTGAACTCGTCCATGAGCAAAGCGTGAGATTGGTGTAGCGAAGAAGGTAACAGGCCGAGCAACGAAGGTACCAAGTCTTTCTGCATTCTGATATCGACCCAATCGTCTGTAAACTCCCACAAGTCAAGGAAGAGAGTGTCGGCAGCATCGGCGAGGCTTGAGGCGTCCTGGGCATTGCTGATGTTGAATCGAACGACGACATCGTCACTGTGCTTGTGGTGCGAAGGAGAATTGGCGACAGGCTCAGGTCGAGAGTCTACTGGCGGGCTCCAGATGTTACGAACGATGGCGTCGGTGACGGAGCGCCATGCCGGACGATGTGATGTTTGCTGCGGAAGCGGTGGTGGTTGAGGATATGAGGGCACTGCTGAAGCTGTCGGGGCCAGCAGAGTCGAGACGGCGAGCAGCAGCAACGACGAGGCGCGCATTGTTGGATGCTTCTGTGTAGGCAGTCACTTGAGTTGGATTGGAGAAAGTCACAGCTTGGGCGGAGGCGCGGATCATGATGGACCAAGCGTGGAGAGGCAGGACCGGGGCCAGCTTGGCAACATCCTTCGCGCCTTCCCTGCTCAGTGAGATGTGGGACCTTTTCGTGCGTGCTGACGAGGCAGTTACGCTCCCTGCTCGTAGTCTGATTTCTGTATCACTGACACCAATCTGATTTCCTGCTTCCAATTCTTGTATCTTGCCGAGTCCGTCTGTGATAAGTCCGCTATTCGTTCCCAGAGAGAGACACGCTCGTTTACCCCCGGACCCGCCATCTCCAATTTCCTGCACCCCTTCAGTAACCATCAGATCTACAATCTGTATCCCCGTTCGACATATGCACGCCTAGTTCCCTCATTGACGCGCTGCTGATACGCCGTCAAATGAAAATCCGCTGTCTGCGAGTTGCCGGCCATGCCTCTCATGTCGCGTCGCCGCAGTACTCTGGACAATCTCTTGAGCGACATCCGTAGTAATACTCAGGAAGATGCGCCAACTCGAAACTCGGCCTCGGGCTATGCCACTCCTGTACCCAACACCAATCGCCCAATGAGTGCTCAGGAGCCTCTGTCCCCCGTCGACATACTTAGTCTTGGTCCCCCGTCTCCGCCAGTACAAACTGCCACTCCGGCCACCGCTCGCTTTAGCATGCTGCGATGGAGGCACTTCTCCGACGGTCAGCTCTCGACCAAGGCAAAGCTACATGCTGATTCCAACAAAACTCCGCCGGTGCCCCAAGTCCCGCTGCAGCATCAGTCGCAAAGTATGTATACCAATCTTCGTCAGCTCCGTCACCCCTATTCACAACCATCTGCCAGCTCCTGTGCCAAACCCTCAGATCATCACCACCGCCCCCACCATGGATGAACACAATCACCCTGTCCACCGCCCGAGGAAATCGAAGAGTCCGTTCAAGCGCCAGATCTCGAAACTCAGCCCGTCGAAACAACGTCGAGAATCCACCGAAGACCATCGACCATGGCGCAGAGGCCGCTCTGTAGACATCGACCGCCTAGTGCCCGACGCTGTTGCCCCTCCACCTTACGGCGACGAATCCAGCTCCGCTCTGGCATTGCCTGTCACTCGCTTGTCCGACTCGTCAGGAGAACAACGAAGCTCTGGAGAACATGTCACATATGCTACGACCACCACCACTCATACCATCTCCACCACTACAACCCTGTTCAAACTACCACGCCGTAAAAAGAAGGAAAAGTCGCTATTTCCCTTACCTAGTAAATCGTCGTCTCCACCCCACCCTCCAGCAGGAACAGAGACCCCTCATGGCACACCTCGACCATCGACCAGCGCCATCTCAACCCACTCCAACATCGAGTCACCAGAAAGACAGCGACGACCTCCGCCTCTGAGTGCTTTGCAACGACGCCATACCGAGGCTTCACGCCCGCGCTTGTTCCTATCCTCTTCACCCGCTCCCGCTCAACTTGCACAGTCGTCTATCGCAGCTCTTGCTGGTCATGGAGGTGCTCCTTTGTTCCGGAATGACTCGAGAAACTCTGTTCATTCGAATGGTTCTTCACCAATACTTCACCCTCCACGGCGATTCGGATTGCGAGATAGGTCTTCAACCGTGAGTTCGTTTGGACGCAGATCAGAGGATCGAACCCCTCCCACGCCACCTATGCCATCCAGCGCTCGCAACTCGACCTCAACTGCAGGACGGACTAGTCTGGGTGGACTTCTCGGTTTCAATCGTTTTCGACACAACTCGGATCTTCGGGACCGCAACTCTTCACCTGGATTCCACTCGAAATCAAACTCGTTGTCCCCAAGCGTTCATGAGACTCTGGTCATACCGGATCGCGAAGATGGCGACACTCCAGGAAAATACCTGGAGCGACTGCAGGCTGCTGTTTCACGGAGTCTTATTGCTGGCATATTATCAAAGTCATCCGATCCATTTGCTCAAGCTGTCCTGCGAAGTTACTGTCGCAAGTTCTCTTTCTTCGGAGAGCCTATCGACATGTCGTTGCGCAAATTCCTTCTGGAAGCGGAACTGCCAAAGGAAACCCAGCAAGTGGATCGGGTTATACAAGCGCTTGCTGACCGGTACCACGAATGTAATCCTGGCATTTTCATGTCGCCTGATCAAGCTTATATCGTCGCTTTCTCGTTGATGATGCTGCATACTGATGCCTTTAACAAGAACAACAAGCGGAAGATGCAGAAACATGACTACATCAAGAATACTAGTGGCCAGAATGTCTCGGACGATGTACTGGGCTGCTTCTATGACAATATTTGCTACACTCCCTTTATCCATTTTGAGGAAGAAGTGGACATCAACGGAGAACGCCTGCTCACTTTCAAGCCGAAAAAAAGCAAGCTCCGGGGTAGCATACCCGATCCTGGAAGGAAGAACAGCGGACCCATCGATCCATACGCGTTGATCTGCGATGGCAAGTTGGATACTCTTCGCCCTCCGATTAAGGAGTCGATCACCATGGAAGACCCTTACAGTTACCTGGGCACCGCAAACTTCTTCGATATGAAGAAACTGCAGAAGGCTTTCGTGAACACCGCGGTTCTCCAGATCATCTCTGCTCGTTCCAGACCTGCTGCTTTTGAATCACAAGCTACTCGTGATAATCCCAGCGAATCGGCCATAGGCTTGGTAGATCTCAAGGTCACAAAAGTTGGTGTCTTGTGGCGCAAGTCAACGAAGCGCAAGAAGACACGATCTCCCTGGCAGGAGTGGGGTGCTCTTTTGACAGGATCTCAACTTTATCTCTTCAAGAACGTTGCTTGGGTGAAGGGGTTGATGACACAGTACCACGCGCATGTGAAGCAAGAGGGTACTAACACGCCTGTCATTTTCAAACCACCAATCCAGGATTTCAAGCCAGATGCCCTTATCAAGACTGACGACGCCGTTGCCTTGCTTGATCGTAGCTACTCAAAGCACAAGGATGCCTTCACCTTGGTTCGACATGGTGGCCAAGAGGAAGTTCTACTTGCCGAGAACGAGTCCGAAGTCAACGACTGGATTGCTCTGATCAACTATGCCGCAGCTTTTAGATCTGCCGGTGTCAGGATTAGAGGGTTCATTGGCGGAACGGATACCGATGTCACGGTCAACAGCCGTGGCAGACTCAACTCTACAGCTTCTGTTGATTCGTCGGTTAACGCATCTATCGGTTCTGCTTTGGGCTCGACCATTACACACGACGGACAAATTACTGTTGAGAAGAGGGACCTGACTCCACAGCTTGTCAGACAGGTGCTGGCTGCGCGTCGACAGATCATGTTGCAGACCATAGTAGAATCGGAGAGAGAGGTGACTGATGCGATCAGAAATCTCGAGAACATGATGCGCAACGCTCGACATCTGCTGATCCTCGCTCCCATCCAGCCCAAGACAAGAGAAGATGTGTGTCACGCTACCGCACGCATGGATGCCAATCTGAAATGGATAAGACGCGACATCTGGCGAACCAAGTGCCACAGAGATATTTTATCGCTGGACCTGCAAGAAGATGGCGACATATTCGACAGCAAGTTACCAGCGCCGATGCCGAACATTCGCAAGACTAGTGGCTTGCAAAAGACAGTCCCAACCATGAACTCTGTTGTGAGCCAACAAACAAGCCTCCAATCGCCAGCTCATTCGCCTCGACTAGATAATGGGGATGGCAAGGTTGAGGGCGTCTTCAACAGAGATGTCTTCAAAACACCACCTGAACATGCCCTCAGGTTTGGGGACGCTTGGCAGATGCCTGCGAGTCCACTGGACCTCAACAGCCCGCATCAGGTTCGCCGACCTTCGACTACCAGTACTGTACAGTCCGTCATCCGCAAGCACAGTGTCGCTGGTCTGTCGGTCGCTTCTAGCGTACACGATGGAGATAGGCACCTTTCGTCCGCCGCCTCCGACGCCGCTTCTCGCAATGGCCGCTTGACACCCACGCGAAGCTACGACAGTCGTGATCATGAAGCAGCCCTTCTTGCGCGGGACGCTCTGGTACCATCGGCGACCCCTGTCACGCATACTTCGGCTGGACTTCCCGAATCCTCAAATGCAACCCCAGAAAGCGCATCCAAGATCAAGAGCGGAAGAAGAAGCCTACATCGTACGCTCAGAGATGGCCGTTCGGACACATCCGCCTCCCAACGTCACCGAAGAGGCAAGGAAAGCGCCAGTACTATTCGCTCGGACGGAAGCCGTGGTGATGACCTTGTTGAGTCTACTCCAGGATTGGAAAGAAAGGCAGCCAGATTCATGGTTCATGGCAAGCAAGCTTCTGTCGTCACCTTTGGCGCGGACTGGGCAGAGGAAAAGATGCGTCGCGAACTCGCCCGAAAGCATTCAGCGTCGACACAGAATAGTACTGACGAGAGTGGACCGGATGCTAATCTGCAATACCATGTCAGCCAAGCTCTGACCTCTGCACATCTTCACAATGCTGCCAGTCCTGACGACACCGGAAAGTTGAATGTTCAGATACCCACATTGCAGGAATGGCAAGCCAATCCCGCTGATAGAACACCGACTGCTGCGGGTAGCGGACAGCTATCCGATCCTTTCAATCTTCAACATGATCTGATCACACCGACGGTCTTGTCGAGTGACGATGATCTGGATTCTTACTTCGATGCGAATAGCCCACGATCAGACGGAGTGCGAGTTGCTTCGAGCAAATTCTCCGAGTCTCAGGGATTGGAGGATGCGTTGGACACTCATGCAAGAGATGCTATGCGACCTGAAAATCTCCCGCTTCCGTCATCGCCTCCTACCACTGTCGAGCCACACGATTTCGACGACAATACCATCCCGTTCTCACAATATATCGAGAACGAAAAATTGCGTGAGCTCACCTCACCAACAAAGTAGAGCACTGCATGCAGGCATCGTTGCTCATTGACCACAAAAGTTGTACTGCTTGCGACAGATCAATATGCCATCCATGCTCACTCTACCCAAACTGCTTTTGTTGTATTTTGTTCTTGTTTCTGATGCTTTCAATCGCACGATTCCCCCTCCTTAGGCTTTGCTTTTATTCATATTTACCCTTCTATCTGGCAGTTTGGCAGAACGGTATTTGCATAGGACTCTGGCGTTAGTCAAATTTCACCCCTGATTCCCAAAACGATAACGTTCAAAATCCCATTTATCCCTACCGTGCACACCCATAGATTGCGACTGCTTCCTGCCGGTGTGAAAAGCTATTTTATGCGAACAGCTGTAAAGATGCATAGTCCTCTGTGTAGGTAAGACGAGTCCAAGGAGAGCAGATAAGATTACGACTCTCAGTGGATGCTTCCTGTTCGCTAAAGGGACTATGCATTTCAATAGCTTCATCCGTCAAGGAAGAGCACAGGAGATACAGGAACTAGCATCCCCTCTTCGTAAGTCTGTATCTCCTATGTCTTTAACGAAGGTCTAAACGCTATAAAAAGGCACAAAGATCTTCTGATCAGTGATGTTCCCATTGAGATGCCGAGATTGAGTTCCTTCTCAATGATCAACCCAAAGCCAGAGGCCAAGCCTGTAGCCACTGCCAACGAGGATGACAAGAACGAGGAAGAGAGTGCCGAGGACGAGGAAGAGGAGGGCGACGAAGACGAACCTCCCCGCAAGCGGGTGAGAAGGGGTCGAGCCATCTTGGCCGACTCGGACGACTCGGACGACGACGACGACAATGACGACGACGACAAACCTCTGGTCAAGGGCTCCTCTGACTCCAAAGCCGTAAGGGTGGCGGACAGTGAGGAGATTCCTGACTCCTGGATTCGCCCGGTCGTCGCTCAGACCAGGGCAGGTCGCGCCACCAAGAGGCCGACCAGATATACCCGTTGTACCTCCAACACAACCGGAACAGAAACCTGAAGGCCCAAAAACACCATTCCTATCTGGAACGTTTCTCCTTTCAGCATTTTGCCTCCGGGCCTTCGGACCTTAGGGGATGGGTTCAGAGGTTTGTTTGAGGTCGTTCAGCTCTCTTCAGTATTGCTGATCTTCTGCTGCTCGTATTGATCAAAGACCCGGGCATTCAGCATTTCAGGATTCGGGTCGGTCGCTCACGCTAATTTTTCTGCTCTTTCGTCGACAGGACCATTCGTTATGCTCCTTTATCGGATGTATCATTGCCTTTTCTTGACAAGCCCAATGCATTCACTGTTATCGACAGGACTTCCAGGAATGGATCCATGATTGGGCTGTGTTTTCGCTCTTCTTGACAGAGACAGGGTAAGTTCTTTTTCTCTTTCGTCGATAGGAGTTTCGGCAATCCAGATTGACACGCTCGATGCTACGACTTGTGCTTACGGCAAGCTTACGACCGGATATGATAATGCTGTCCTCCTCTTCCTTTCCCCCTGATACTGACAGTCCGTCCCATCACCAAGACCGTTGGTAAGGTCGTCTGTCTTAGGCAAAACTACTTCTGGTCTTGCTAGAACTTTGTAAGTCCCAGTTATCCTCGCACAGACATGAACACCAATCAAACCCGCTTGGACTTACATGTCGTTACGGGCCGTCACGAGCTTCAGACGGGCATTTTCAAATGTCCTTATCTATGCTGCTTCGAAGGATCATAAGCGATGTTCACCTGCCTACTTTGTATAGCCAGGTGCCACGTACACTGACGCCTGATGTGCCGTCCTCATCGTACACCTCTTTGTATGAGGAGTCATTTTCACGACAAGCAGAGCGATTCAAAGGGTTGTCAGAGAAATGGTAGACCTCGACTGTACTTGTCTATACCGTCGTATGTCGTTCGTCGTATTGCGCTTGTCATTTGGTTTCAGCCTACTTCGTACTCGTATTCGCTCACGTAGCTCGTACAGCAGTCATCTCCTCAACGGTGTCGGGGTGGAGACCCCGAGGTCAATTATGCCTGCTATACGAGTTTATGCAATCGAATACGAGTAATACACTTCGATCAGTGCAGATTATGCACGTGAAGCCTATCTGTTCGTGACCAATTAGGCAAACCCGGTGTCTATCTCAGGGCGATGTGCACATTCGGAAGGTAGACATCCCGAAGGATTCTTTTGACAGGTGGGTCAGGTACTCGCACCCCTATCTAAGCATGTCTTCCGCACCTTCGAAGGCGTTCAGGGGGCACATGGTACCGAGGGTAACAATACCACTACTCCAGACGGAGGAATATACAGTACAATCAAAGGGCGAGGCGACCTGGACATTAGGCACTGGGTCCCCGAGCTATTGCTCCTTTTCTGAAACCAATTTCTTCTCTTTCGACCGACCTTTGGTGTCCTCGACCTGTTCCTTTCTTCGACACGCTCCTTTGTGACGCCTTACTACTCGATACCACCAAACACAACAACATCACAGGCCAGAATTACATCGCCCCACACAGTTTGAACCACCTCTTCCCCACTGTCAACAAGCCCCGGGCGGCTATAGCCCCTACACCAAAGACACTATGGATCCTGTGAACGATAGGCAGCACAGTTCAGATGTGTCGAGCAGCGACGACACTGTTGATGTCCAAGTCACCAACTACGAAAAGACACAACTGGGCCAGGCACCGTTGCCGCTCGCACCAGCACCAACACCTGCTGTACCGATCAACGAGAAGGGATACAAGAGCAAGGAAGGAAAGCAAGACACAGATAGCGATGATGGAAAAGAAGATCCTTTTGCTCATCTGCCCGAGCATGAGAGGGCTGTCTTGAAGCGTCAGCTGGACATTCCGGTTGTCAAAGTCACCTACTTCATGTTGTTCCGCTACGCGACAAGCACCGACAAACTCCTCATAGTGTTGAGTGCACTTTCTTCCATCATTGGAGGCGCTCTTCTACCACTTATGACAATTGTGTTTGGAGGACTCACAACCACATTTAACAGGTTCTTCCTGGGCGAGATTACTTCGCAACACTTCAACTCTGAGCTGTCGAGGTTCAGTCTGTACTTCCTTTACCTGGCTATCGGAGAATTTGTGTTTGTGTATATCGCCACGGCCGGATTTCTCTACACTGGCGAGCATATTGCGGGAAAGATTCGCCAGAACTTCTTGAAAGCCATTCTCCGCCAAAACATCGCCTTCTTCGATCAACTTGGTGCAGGAGAAATCACTACCCGCATCACGTCAGATACCAACCTTGTCCAGGATGGTATCTCCGAGAAGGTGGGTTTGACACTGACCGCCCTTGCTACTTTCATTACTGCCTTCGTGGTCTCGTTCATCAAGGACTGGAAACTGACCTTGATTCTTATGTCGACCGTTTTTGCTATCGTCTTCACTATGGGCGGTATGAGCGGTTTCATTGTCAAGTTCAACAAGGCATCTTTGTCCTCGTATGCCGAGGGTGGTACTGTCGCTGAGGAAGTCATCAGCTCTATTAGAAACGCCAAAGCTTTCAACACCGAGGCCAAGCTGACCAGAGCATACGATACGCATCTTGCTGTGGCCGAGGTATGGGGTTTCAAGATGAAGGCTGTCACTGGTTCTATGATTGGATTCTTGATGTGTTACGTCTATTTGAACTACTCACTGGCTTTCTGGATGGGCTCGCGCTACCTCGTCAGCGAACGTATCAACGTTGGTACAGTTCTGACTATCATTTTGTCGATCATGATTGGAGCCTTCGCTCTAGGCAACGTCGCTCCCAACATCCAGGCTTTTACCACTAGTGTTGCCGCTGCCGCCAAAATCTTCGCTACAATCGACCGCGTGTCCCCCTTGGATCCTGCTTCTGAATTGGGCGAGACCTTGAAGGGCGTTGAAGGCCACATTGAGCTACGTAACATTCGTCACATCTACCCATCCCGTCCGGAAGTCACTGTCATGGAGGATGTCAGTCTTATTGTTCCCGCAGGCAAGACGACTGCTTTGGTTGGTGAATCTGGTTCCGGAAAGTCTACCATCGTTGGTCTCGTCGAACGCTTCTACGATCCGGTTGGAGGTACCGTGTACCTTGATGGCCAAGATATCTCTGGTCTCAACCTTCGCTGGCTTCGTCGCCAGATTTCGCTCGTCAGCCAGGAGCCCACACTGTTTGCTACGACTATCTTTGGCAATATTCGTCATGGATTGATCGGCACTGTCCACGAGTCCGAGTCTGAGGAAAGAATTCGTGAACTGGTCGAAAATGCCGCCAAATTCGCCAACGCCCATGAGTTTATCACTGGCTTACCTGAAGGCTATCAAACTAACGTCGGCGAGCGTGGTTTTCTGCTTTCTGGCGGTCAGAAGCAACGCATTGCAATCGCTCGTGCAATGGTCAGTGACCCTAAAATTCTTCTCCTAGATGAAGCCACATCAGCATTAGACACCAAATCCGAGGGCGTTGTGCAGGCCGCTCTCGATAAAGCCGCTCTTGGCAGAACAACTATTGTTATCGCTCACAGACTCTCTACTATCAAGGGTGCTGACAATATTGTTGTCATGTCTCGTGGTCGTATTGTGGAACAGGGTACTCACGATGTCTTGCTTGAAAGCAGGGGAGCTTATTTCAACCTGGTCGAAGCTCAACGAATTGCTGCTGAAAACGAGCACAAAGATCAGGAAGAGATTGCTTTGGCCGATGAGAAGGATGAAAATCTCACTCGTGTTGCCACCAGAGGAGAAGAAACTGAGGATGGCCTGAAGCTTGCTCGCACTCAAACCGGCAAATCGCAGTCTAGTATTGCTCTTGCCAATAAGAAGGCTGAGGTCGAGCATCGTTACTCTCTGTGGACCCTCATCAGGCTTGTCGCCAGCTTCAATAGAAAAGAGTGGCTCTACATGACTATCGGTATCATCTGCTCGGTCATTACTGGAGGTGGTAACCCAACACAAGCCGTCTTCTTCGCCAAGGCGGTCACTGCTCTATCTGGACCAAATGACACTCCTGAGCACAAGGCCACAATTCGCCACGAGGCAAACTTCTGGTCATGGATGTACTTCATGCTTGCCCTGGTGCAACTCGCTGCTTTCCTTATCCAGGGATATGTCTTCGCCGTTTGCTCAGAAAGACTCGTTCACCGGGCTCGCGAGCAAGCCTTCAAGACTATGCTTCGCCAGGATATCGCGTTCTTCGATAAGGAGGAGAATACCGCTGGTGCTTTGACCTCCTTCTTGTCAACAGAGACCACGCATCTGGCCGGTATGTCTGGTGTCACTCTGGGAACGCTCCTCTCTGTCATCGTTACCTTGATCGCCGCGTTTACCGTGTCTCTAGCTGTCAACTGGAAGCTCAGTTTGGTCTGTATCTCTACTGTCCCAATTCTACTCGCTTGTGGTTTCCTCCGTTTCTGGATGCTGGCTCGTTTCCAGGCCACAGCTAAGAAGGCCTATGAGAAGTCTGCTAGTTATGCCTGTGAGGCTACTTCTGCTATCCGCACTGTCGCCTCCTTGACCAGAGAGGACGACGTCCATTTCCATTACCATGACCAGCTCGCTGATCAAGAGCGCAAGTCGTTGATCTCCATCTTGCGTTCTTCCAGTCTTTATGCTGCTTCTCAATCACTCATCTTCTGTTGTACTGCTCTCGGATTCTGGTACGGAGGGTAAGTCTATGCTAGTATGCTCAATTTCTGAATTTTGCTAACCTTCGCTCAGAACACTCATTGCTAAGCGCGAGATTGGCTCTTTCCAGTTCTTCCTGTGTTTCAGTGCTGTCATCTTCGGCGCCCAATCTGCAGGTACCATCTTCTCCTTCGCTCCTGACATGGGCAAAGCCAAGCAAGCCGCTGCAGAGCTCAAGGCACTGTTCGATCGTAAGCCTGAGATTGACAGTTGGAGCGAGGATGGTGAGAAGCTCTCGAGCGTAGAGGGTCATATTGAGTTCAGAGACGTCCACTTCCGCTACCCTACTCGCCCTGAACAGCCAGTCCTCAGAGGCCTGAACTTGACTGTCAAGCCTGGCCAATACGTGGCTCTTGTCGGTGCCAGTGGCTGTGGTAAATCGACGACTATTCAACTATTGGAACGTTTCTATGATCCCCTGGCTGGCGGTGTCTATATGGACGGAAAGGAAATTTCGAGCCTCAACGTCAACAACTACCGCTCATGGATAGCCCTTGTTTCTCAAGAGCCTACTCTTTACCAGGGTACTGTCAAGGAGAATATCCTCTTGGGTGCTGACAGGGAGAACGTTCCGCAAGATTCCATCGAACAGGCATGCAAGGACGCCAATATATACGACTTTATTATGTCCCTACCCGACGCTTTCGACACCATCGTCGGCAGCAAGGGTTCGATGCTTAGTGGAGGACAAAAGCAACGCATTGCAATCGCCAGAGCATTGTTGCGTGATCCCAAAATCTTGCTTCTAGACGAAGCCACCTCTGCTCTGGACAGCGAATCTGAAAAAGTTGTGCAGGCAGCACTGGACAAGGCAGCAAAGGGTCGTACTACCATCGCTGTCGCACATCGTCTGTCTACCATCCAACGCGCGGACATGATCTATGTGTTTGATGCTGGAAGGGTGGTTGAGGCTGGCACACATACCGAGCTTCTCCACCTGAGAGGACGCTACTTTGAGCTTGTCAATCTGCAGAGTTTGGGCAAGGCACAATAATCTAGCGATCTCTCTAGATGTCTGTTTGTAATTCATTTTGGCAATGCCTATCGCCATGTACATAGAATGCGCGGCTTTTTACATTTTCTTTCTTGGATACCCACCTAATTAGACCCTCGCTGCGAGAGGCCGTATATATGCAAAAGCTATTCACATTCACACTTCCTTTCCAATTTGTAATATATCGTCCATATCTGTGAGGGTTGTGTTACGATTCGAGGATCCGAGGAAAGATTGACGCCGCTGAGCGGAATGATGTGCATGAGGCGCGCTTCACGAGTCAAGTTCATTGACCGTTTGACAACCTTGCGACATCCTCATGGTCTATCCAACCGCTCTGCTTTCCGACTCAGCTGAAAACCGCTACGACGCCGTTGCGATTTGCTTGATCTAGTTCACCAAGGGCTTCTCGCAGGCAGCCTTTTCTCCAGTATCATTGGCGGTTGCTATCTGGGAAAGATTTGACGGTAGCTGAGGATGCACCGGGCGGAAGCGACAGCCGACCGTAACCTTGCCACCTGACGCAAGTCCTACCGAAGGTCATTCTGGTCTCCCGTTTGATCAAACATGTTCATGTTAGGTCCTTTGTTTGCCTACCTTACTCCGACAATGATTGCAATTCCATATGAGACAGTGATGACGCATCATTTCAATCTCCTAGGAGATCTGGACGCTGTCCTCGATCGTTGGTTCCCCTGATCAGTTCTTTTCGACGGTGCTTGTCCATTGGTAAGGCTGAGACCCGATCATTGTTCACCGCGTGCAATCGACAAACCAGGCAAGATAGACCTGAGCAAGCCGAGGCGACAGTCAGAACGGTAGCACATCAGTACATAGGTAGGAGATCGGACTCGAGGTCAATCTGCTTACGAACCGAGGTTGACTGTAGGTCGTTAGGGCTCTCGACGCTCTGGTAGACTCGGGACACCCGGCTGTTACCCTTCTATGGTGCCGTTGCTTGAACAAATACGTGTACGCCCCATCGGCTCCTTCGACTAGAAGATCAACGGAAGATGGCTTTCGTTGAACCCTTCGAGAACATGCCTAATCCCAAGCTCCGAAGCGCTATACTACACAAACATCATTTTCGTTGTGAATACGGTGGAAATGACCCACTGGACTCTGCTTCCTGCAGACTCTGTCATGATGCGTGACTCCAGTCGAAAGTCAGGCGTGGACTCCGGTCTCTGACGGGAGTCCCACGAGTCAACACCAACGTCTATAACGGCGCAGGCCAGATGCAATCATCCTATATATGTAAAACTACCCTGAACTCAAAAATCTCATCGGGCACCATGTGCGTTATCTACTCTTTCTAGATCTCTGGGTCGTTTGCTTAAATGGAAATGCACCACGCAATTCCTTTACCCTGGAATCCTTGCCCTTACTGTTCCTTCGATACAATCCCTGGTGGTCGCCTTTTGCAGCACATCTCATCATGACGACGACAGAACTGTTTCCAAGGCGTCTGTTCGCCATATTTGAAGATGACCAACCTGGACCTCGAGCACCTCAACAGAGTTCCTTGCCTGGAATAGCGATATACAGTTCATTGTCGTGTCTTCCATTACTCCTCACATGCTATCTGTTCTGTAAGTCAGCACTATACGTTCCTACATAGCACCGATCCCTAACATCGTATCAGGGCGCCGGGTCAAAGAAGTCCGCTGGCAGAGCATTCGTCATATCTCCTGGATACGTTTCCTTGTCTACGCCAGCTACATCGTCTCGATCGCTTTCTTCGTAACAGCTATTGCCATCTCTGGTGTCGGTATCCATACTAGCGGCTTCTGTCAGACAGCAATCTACTTCTGCATCGGCTTCCTCTTCACCGGCAGACTCACGACGCAACTCTTCCTTATCGAACGAGCACATATCGCAAACTTGGACTACCTACGTCGTCGCGATGACCCCATCTGGATTCTATCTACAGCATGTGTGGGTGTCTTTGCTACCTTCTTACTCATCTGGATGTTTCTCAACCCTGTCGCATACATGGCCAACAATGACGGCAGGTGCCGCAAAGGCCTTCCCCGAGAGGTCGTGGCACCGCTGGAAGCATACGAGATCGTGACTTACATCGTCCTCACTGGCGTTTTCATTATGATACTACGACGCACCAGACGCACAGAACTATTCCCATCGGTCCCTGAACGCTTCACCACCTTCGGCAAAGCTTTGAACCGCATCAGCCATGTCGGTAGACCCAGCAGCACAAACAAAACCACCGATGTCGAATTGGTCGAGGTTGACACTAGCTCTGATGTTGTCGTCTTGCCTGCCTCGACAAGACCTTGCAGAATCCGCGGTCTGGCGCACAAGTCGCTAATCGGTACTTTCTTGATTCTCGGATGGGGTGTCATCAACTCCACCATCTTCTATGTCACTGGAGGAAGAGAGCACGTTTGGCTTTGTTTTACGCAGTGTAATATGGACAGTAAGTTCTACACCTACCCTTCTCTACCAGATATCGTTTACTGACTCCGACGACAGTTTTCCTTTCCGTCTGTGTACTCCATTGGCTCACTGCGAACCCCAAAGAGTTCGAACGCAGTATGAGAGATGAGCGGCTCTCGGTAACCGAGCTACCCGTTTTCCTCAGAGGTGACTCGATAGCAGAGCCTGAGTCTGCTAAACTTCCTTCCTCGTCTTCCTCGGTGGTTTGAATATTCTATTCTTGTATCAATAGAATGACCAAAACAGTTTCTGCAGGCAGAAACGAGTCAAGTCAACTTTTTACCTCATACCCCCTTTTCTACCTGTCACAACATGATCTCCAGTAGTGATATGGTATACAACGACGGCTATAGAAATGCAAGGTGCCTTTTGATACCATAGCTCTATCCAATGAGAGAGACTGATTCAGTCATTCCCTTTGGAAAGTGTTACATACTATAGAAGACTTTGCATTATGATAGCAGCAGTATAGTAAGCCAGCCTATTGGAGATGGGCTATCGTTCTATTTTGCATACCGTGCTGTTCTCGGCCTCACAAACGCCATGAGTCCAAAGATGCTAGCTATAGAGATGCAAGATGTTCTGTGATGTTATAGCACTATCCATTGAGAGAAGACGCTTCAATCGTTCTCTTTGGACGGTGTAGCTATATGGAGAAGACTTTGCATTTTGATAGTAGTAGTATAGTAGATCAGTCTGTCGGAGATGAGCTATCTTCTGTCGTATGTCATATCACCGTCCAATCTCAAGGAGGGGGGAGTGGTATACCATAGCTATCAAAATGCAGCATGCTTTCGGGATTACAGCTCATTCCATTGAGACGTTGTTACAGTAGATGTCTTCCATGGACATAGCATACATCGACATCACGATTGTGCATTGTAATGCCATACTTTGAAGAAACATAATCACATTGAGAGTAGAAAACAGGAGTGCTTTTGGTATCATTTCATCATTCTCATTGCTCGTCTTCCATCATACCATGCTTTGCTCCAAACGAAAAAGAAAAAAGAAAGACAAAAGAAAAGCTTCAACCGACCAGCGGCGAAGAGAAAAAAACAGACCCCAAAACACCAGAAACACCAGAAACACCAGAAACACCAGAACGCCAGAGAAAACAGACCCAGAAAGAAACAGACCCCAAAACCAGAAAAAAGAAAACAGACCCCAGAACAACAAGAAACAAACTCCTCCTCATCCTCCTCATTCCCCTGACCCCCTACTTCTTTCTGCCCTGACGAGAACGAGGCTCGGGGAAGGGACCGACGGTCTTGTGCTGGCGGCGGCGAACCACTGGCACCTGCTGTGCTACTGGCGCGATGGGCTCAGGAGCAGCAACAGTGGGAGCGGTGGCGGCGGCGTCAGGAGCAGGCGCAGACACCGAAGAAGCACCCAAAGCGGAGCCGGCCGTCACGATACGGTCACGCAACTCCTTTGCTCTGGCGGCCGTGGACTTGCCTTCGAGGATAGGTGGCATCGGGACAGAAGCCGCCCCCACTGCTCCTGCCTTCAGCTCCTTGACCTCTGCCCTCAAGTCCTGGACCTTGTACTTTTCGATCTTGACCTCGTCCCTCAGACCATTGACCTTGGACTTCACCTCGTCGATGACAGCCTGGGCCCGCTCCCTCTCGCCAACGATCTTCTCCTTGTGGGCCTTCTCGGCGGCCTCGACCTTCAGGCTTGCTTCAAGGGCCTGCTGAGCAGCGGCGATGGCGCGCTCATCGGCATCCTTGGCCTTCTGGTCTGCCTCAAGGGCCTTCTGAGTAGCGGCGAGGGCGCTCTCTTGGGCGACCTTGACCTTTTGTTTTGCCTCAAGGGCCTCCTGAGCAGCGGCGAAGGCGCGCTCGTCGGCATCCTTGATCTTCTCCTGGGCCTCCTCACCGAGGGCAGCCAGGGCACCAGCGTCCTCGAGCTTCTGATCGAGGTCATCAACAACACTTCGGAGGTGACCAATCTCCTTGTGCATCTTGATGACCTCGTCAGAGCTCTTGAACCGGACCTGCTCCTCGCGGAGTTCGGCGCCAGCCAGTGCCTGACGAAGCGTAAGGATCTCGTGGTCCTTGTCGGCCATGGCGGAGTTGTGCTTGGCGATGGTGGTGGCCAGGCGCTCGTCTGCCCCCTCCCTCTGGACCTGCAGGCGGCCGCGAAGCTCTGCGAGGTCCTCGCCATGCCAGCGACGAAGTCTCTTGAGGAGCTCGTCTTTCTCGTAGACTTGCTCCTCGAGATAGGGGAGATCTTCGGGTGTCATGGCGGGAGGAGAGGAGGCCAGGAAACCGACGTAGGCGAGCAGGAGAAGAGTTCCAAAAAGGAAGGCAGTGACCACGGAAGCGGCGTTGGCAGTGACG
>Ga0058697_10000306_pt1 | contig 22606 bp, 16 predicted proteins | sample AgamicAsMae_FD_66619 | JGI IMG/M metagenome (GOLD analysis project Ga0058697, IMG submission 66619) | Agave microbial communities from Guanajuato, Mexico - As.Ma.e | ecosystem: Host-associated > Plants > Phyllosphere > Phylloplane/Leaf | place: Guanajuato, Mexico | collected 2012-06-04
AGGTCATGTTGTAGGCTTTAGTTCATGTAGGAGGCGCGACGTCTGTAGTCGAGGAAAAGTACTAAAACAATCAAACTATTTTGGTAATCAGCCTCATGGGACATCAGGCTGATGTGTATATCGCAATGCCAAGATGATTGACGTATCTCGGAAATAGGCCGCTGTCGGCGACAAGACCGGGTTCCTTCCCAATTGCGTGTTGTCGAGATCGATTTTTGAGATAGAAGCTCTGTTACATATTGAATCGACGACTCTTGTGGCAGACGTTTGTCAGCTTACGTGGAAGGTGGTCAGGACACATGCGAAAGCACCTCGTAACTCGATGAGAGCCTGTCAATTGCCGGGGCTGAGTCTACAGACGACTAGCCCCCTGCTGCACCTCTCGCGCTCGACCTTTGTTTCTACCACTGCGAAGACATTGTTTAAGAGTCAACCCTCCCGCATCATTGTAACCTCCCGCCCTCGACACAACTGGTCTCTGCTCAACCACCGCTTACCGACCCGGCCATCTTCGTCTCCGTCACCCTTTGCCGGCACGAGCTCAAACACCATCACCATGGAGCAGACTCGAGGTCACTTCGGCCACTCACACCATGGCCACCACCATCACCACGACACAACTTTCCTGACGAGTACCGACAAGAACGATGCTGGAGTTCGCATCACGCGAGTCGGTCTTTTTGTCAACCTTGGCATGGCCATTGCAAAAGGAGTCGGCGGCTACGTCTTCAACTCCAAGGCGTACGTCCAAGTGCCATGTGCTTGCCACGATCAATGCTGACACGCTATCTATGCAGGTTGTCAGCCGACGCCATCCACTCCCTCACAGATCTCATCTCCGATTTCACCACCCTCGCGACCGTCTCATACTCATTACGAGCCCCCACAAGCAGATTCCCAACCGGCTATGGAAAGATTGAGTCTCTCGGTGCACTCGGTGTCTCGGGAATCCTTCTCTCGGGAGGCATCATGATCGGTTTGCAAGCTGTCATGGCCCTCGCACAGCAGTTCTTCCCGGACATCGCACACATACTTTCCCACATTGGCATCTTCGGCCACGGTCACGGTCACAGTCACAGTCACAGCCATGGAGTCGAGGGCATGGGCGTCAACATTAATGCTGCGTGGCTGGCGGCCGGCAGTATCATCATCAAAGAGTGGCTATACCGAGCGACCATGAAGATCGCAAAAGAAAAGCGCAGCAGTGTCCTGGCGAGCAATGCATACCACCACCGTGTCGATAGTTTGACCGCCGTCGTTGCATTGGCCACCATCTGCGCCAGTCACTTCCTGACCAACGCGGCATGGCTCGACCCCGTGGGCGGTCTCATCATCTCAGGCATGATCGTGCAAGCCGGATACGGAAACACCAAGGCCGCACTCCTGGAGCTGGCCGATGTGTCCATCGAAGACGAGATGAAGCACAAGATCGAAAGCGCTACATCACAAGCTCTAGGAGACTTGAAGCTGCCCACCGAGTCGGCCCCTCAGGTTCAGGGCATCAAGAGTGGCCAGAACTACCTGATTGAGATTGCCGTCACCGTACCTCCAACCTGGACACTGGAGCAAATGACCGAAGCCGAGAACAACGTGCGCGAAAAGGTATCTTCCGCCGCTCAGGGTATCAAACGTGTTTCGATCCGCTTCACCAGCTCCAACAATGCTGCCGACGCCTTCGCAAATGAGTTCGTTGCCTCCAAGAACGAGACCAAGGAACACGACCACGATCATGAGCACGAGCACAGCCATGACGATGGCCACAGCCATGAATCTGCACAGGAAGGACCCAAGGCAGGACTGAACAAGAGAAAGTGAACAGACCACCTAGGATGAGATGATCAAGAACAATACACGCAGCACATCTGCGAAGAACCACTAGATCTTGTCGCCGAGTCTTCCGATCCTTGTCGCTCAAACAGATATTCGCAGGGCGAAAGCATAAGGCCACATGAAGATGGACGGCTGAGAAACAAAGCATGTCACGGCAGCATTGGGGACCTCGCGGAAGAAGCATACATGTGGATTCCTTGGAGTACGACAAACCTTGTACACGAGCAGATACACAGCTTGGTAAACAATTTGGATAGATTACAAATGATAAACATGTCACCACAAAGCACATGCATGCATGATCCTCACGAAACAACATTGATTTTGGAAATGATTTGAAAGGGTTGTACAGGGAGGCTGTTTCTTCTAAGACGAACTGCCCTTTTGCGTCTACGACTTGGGTATAGTGCTTCATGTACAAGCGAAGCGCCACTCCGCTTTGCAGCGGCTTTGGCAGGGTGTGCGGCTCAATTCATATATTCGAACATGCAGGGTCGACAATCTATGCGGCTCCGGGCTGCACGATTTGGAGGAAACGCGGGTGTGAGCTTGCGTGGTGCCGTTGGCGGGTGGTCTGGCGCTGCTGGTATTAGTGGTGACTTTGGAGTTTAATCTCCAGTACACAATAGTGAGAGTACGCGTGCCACAATGAGATGCGGCACGGATTGCGATCCCCAACGTTTCCTGAGAATCTTGCGCGAGTATAATCTATAATCACTCTTGGGCATACAGCACATGCCGGAATTTGTGTGATGGCACGCGAAGCCGGAGTGGTGGAGATGTGATGGCTTTGGCGTTGGACAGAGAATGCTCAAGTTGGGTCTGACTCGGCGGCAGTCTCCAGTTGGTAGCCTTCGTTTCTCTGCACAAGACTGACATAGTAGTCAACCAAGACTTCAGGCTTAGGAACGATGCGCCATTGAACCTTTTCCAAGAACTCCATCTCCAGAGTCGCTAGTTCGCTGACACTGATACCACCGATTCTTGCATACGTGGGGTTTGTCCAGAAGCTATCGCTCAGGCCTTTTGCAGCAACAGTGGCAGCTGTGATAAGGAAGCGATGGACAGTAAGGGAGCTGATAGTGAAGGCCGGATAGAGGGAACATAGGCGATCGATGTAGTAAACAACCGAGAGAAGAATTGGTGGCGAGAGGGTAGCGTGCTGAATAAGACGCTGAAGATAATCATGGCAAGAGATACCGGGTGGAGCCCTAGTAATTGATTAGCGTGCGTTTACCTTGTGAAGGTCAACTGTGAGAATTACCTCGAGTGGAATCTAGTCAGACGGCCATTTAGAGGGATCTTGTCGTTGAGACGAATTAGCTCCATAAGCATGTTGCCGATCAAGAAGCCCAGATCCTTGACATTGCAGGTCTCATATTTGAGTGGCATGATCTTGACCGCGGGATCCGTCTTGGTATCAGACTCCGGCTGGGTACGAGGCTTCTTTGTGAGCGAAGGGGATAGAGATGGGTCCTGGGCGGCAGTGCCGCTGGGTTGAGCTGATGGGTCGGCCATGTCTGTATGAATAGAGCGTTCCGGGAGGCTTGTCTCGGGACCAGGGTTTGAAGATGGCGCAAGTGGGGACGAGCCTCTGCGTTTACTGCCAGCGAGTTTGTTGGCGGTTGGTGGATAGCCTTCGGGAGTATACTGGGTGGCAGCATCGGCCGTCATGGGTTTCTGCACGGGGGTACGGGCATAAGAAGAGATGGGTTGCAGCGCCGGCGACGAGGTGGGAGGGAGCCGGGACGCGGGACTTTTGGGTGAGGGTCGGGGATAGCGTGCGTGGAAGGCGGCACTGGGCGAATGGGAAGCCAGAGCCGACATTTAAGGAAAGATGGGATGTAGAAGTTGTGATTGCTTTTGTTCTTGCAGGCACTGCGACGATGCGCGGGCGTGGCGCATAGTTGGGCAGGAGGGCGGAAGCGGGAGAGCAGAGACGAGCCCGGAGGGCAGGAGCGAAGGGTAAAGAGGAGCGTCGAGCGGAGAGCAGGAGCGAAGGGCAAAGAGCGAGCAGCGTCGTTGACGGGCGAGCGAATTGGGCAGGCGCAGAGCAGAGTCTTTTGCAGCGAACAATCGGGATGTTTCAAAACGTCTTGTTTAGTCTGCGGTGTTTCGACGACGGCCAACCTCTCTCTTCACCCACGTGCCGAATGAGCCTTCAGACTTGGCATCGCCATCACGTCATGCCGGCCCTGTAAGTTGTCTCTCCCGGCTGCCGAATGCTGGAGTCGCAAGGCCAGGAACAGCAAGCAGTCGCATCACTCGTGCTTGCCCGTCAGCCATTATTGCGAAGGATTAGCCACTGGTCACTGGCCTTCGAACGCCATCGTCCATTGCTTACCCCTCGGTGCCGCGACCATCATGGTGCAACCTCCGTCGCTGGCCGCTCTCCACGAGCTCAAGACATCGCCGCAACCATCGACCGACCAGCAATTGCGGCTGTTGCGCACCATCAAGAACGACATTGTCGGCCACGGCCAGCGCAAAAAGCTTGTCGTCCGTTACGGCCTGCTTGACTGCCTGGCCCACACGCTGGCCACTTCCCCGTGTGCCGACATTCAGCTGCAGACAAGTTTAATCGTCGCCAGCCTCGCCGAAGAGGGCGCTGCTTTTGTCGCTCCAATCCTCAGTAGCAACCTCGTACAGCCGCTGCTCTTGTTCCTCTCTCCAGTCACTCCGTCTCCTGTCAACCTAGTCACAGCCTCTCTTCGCGCCGTCAATGCACTCGCCGCCTCTTGGGTTCTCTCTCCCAACCCCGACCCGGTCTTTGTCAAACATGTCTTCAACAAGCACACACTTGCTTTCTTCCTCAACATCCTCCGTCATCCTCTACCGACCTCAATCCAGCAACAGTACATTGCCTTGACTTCGACTCTGCTGGCAACATGTTGTGGTCACGCCCATCATCTCGCCTCAACTCTGGTCCAGCATGGCATTCTGGATGCCCTCGCTTCTAACCTCGCTAGCTTTGCTCTCGCTTACCACAGAAGTCCTCACTCCATCTGTAACAAGCTTGATGCCACTGCACTTATCAATGCTGTCTCAAGTATCGTGCGCGACTCAACCTACCGAGCCCACCGTCTTATCTTCTCCGACGATCTGAGGCGCATTTTCTCCCAGTCATCAGATGCCACTCCTTCGGACCCTCTGCATGCTCCCGATTTTAGCCACCATCAATACCGCAAGTCCGCTCATGTTGTTCCCGTCGATGCCCTACTCCCAAAAGTCATGGTTCCTCTACAGAAATCCCTTGCTTTCGGCCACCATGCTTTGATAAATTCCAGACTCTTTTCGGACCACTCTGCCACCAACGTGTCTGTGAACTCACCTATCTGCGTCTGGCTCATGTATCTTGCTCGCTCACAGCAAGATCCCAGCTGTCGTCTGGCCGCTCTCCGCCTTCTAGCCATTCTGAATGATGCTCTCGATGCAGACATCGCCGCTCCCCGTTCCGACACCCTCACCAGATCAAGAGAAAGAGAAAGACAGATGGCTTTGTTTGCAATTCCCATTGCTGTCAAGCTTGTTCAAGATTCATTAGATACCTCGTTTGGGCAGGACCTGTCAGTCGTCAAAGAAGACGCTTGCGCGGTTTTAGCCCATCTCATCGAGAATAGCACTGAGCTTCAGCAAGCTGCTCTGGACGCTGGTGCAGTCAAACATGTGTCCCAACTATTCAGAAAGTCGTTTGACCCCATCACTCTTGCACGGCCAATGTGGTCGGCAGATTCTCACGCTTCAGATACACAAATATCCCCCACCCCATCCGCTACACTGGGACCCGATGGTCTTGCTCCTGAAGTCATGCATGTCATGAAGTGTAGAGCAGGCGCGTTAGACGCTCTCGCCGCCATCGCCGAGAAAGAAGATGTCAATCGCAAAGCAGTCATCGACAGTGGTATCATCTCGAATCTCATCGACTCGCTTGCGCCCATCAGCGCCTTTGACTCATCGACAACTCCTAGCAAGAACGGCAACACAGTACCGGTTCTGCTCGCAGCCTGCCATGCTGCTACAGCACTCTCAAGGTCTGTCAGCCTACTACGCACAGCGCTTATCGACGCTGGCATAACCAAACCTATATATGCTCTCTTGGCCTTTCCCGACATTGAGGTTCAGATCGCTGCTACTAATGTCATTTGCAACCTCGTTCTTGAATTTAGCCCCATGCGCCAGGTGAGAACTTCTGCTCAACTCTTTGACACACAAATGCTGATCTTGCAGGATCTTGTCGTCGCTGGAGTTGTCACAGCACTATGTGAGCAAGCAAAGCGATCCAATTCTAAGCTGCGCCAAGCCTCCCTCTGGGCTCTCAAACACCTTGTCCTCAACTCTCCGAAGGATATGAAAGTCGAATGTCTTGAGCAGCTAGGAACTGGTTGGCTCATTCAGGCAGTCAATGGAACACCCCTGCCGGGCCACTCGATGACTCTTGGCAGTAGCAATGCTGCAGGTGAACAAGTAGATCTGCTTAACGCGTCTGATATGATGGGTATGGACTGGGCCGAGCAGGATGACGAGGACGCTGACGATGACGATGAAGACGGAGAAGTGTTGATGGATCACAATGGCACACGCTATCAATCCAGTGGGCTCAGAACAACGCTGGGCAACACTAACCACAAAGCACATCTACGCTTGCTTCGTAAGAACGAACACGATCCGGCAGTCCAAGCGAAACACGACGACATGCTGGTGCAAGAACAAGCGCTAGATTTTATCAGGAACCTGATCAATGGCGATGACAATGTTGCCATGATCGAGCATCTCAACAGTGTTCTGGGTGCAGACCGGCTCTTCGAGATGCTTCACAACAAACTCCGACCTGTCGTATACCGGCCTAATTCGCCACTTGACGCTCAGAGAGACCATGTGTATTCACCTCAGTCACAGCAGTCAAATACTGTGTGGCAGCCACCGGAATTGATAAACGCTGCTCTTGGTGTCATCATTCACGTGGCCGGAGGATCGTCCAAACATCGCCAACAGCTGATAGCACAGACTCCACTCCTGACTGCTTGGCTACCACACTTCTCTCATGCTGACCGTCGCATCCGCGTAGCCTCTGTCTGGGCCATCATCAACCTGACCTGGGTGGACAGTGCCGCTGATAGAGAGGACGCTAAAGCTAGAGCTCGTACTCTGGCATCATTCGGTATAGATGAAAAAGTTCGTGCGTTGGCAGAAGATGTTGACGCCGACACACGAGAAAGGGTCAAGACGGCTGTACGCCAGATTGATGAACTTTTAGAAGGCGGTCGATACCGATGACTCCTTGACATGACCTGAGGGTCAACAAGCACGAGAAACACGAAACACCTTGCATATACGTTACCAATGAAATGTACTATACTAGATACCATCATCATTGCTCTCTTGAACGTCATCAGTAGAATTGACATTGTGTCTTTCTTCGTATACACCTATCCGGAACTATGGTGCTTTTTGTTAAACTCATCCACCATTTTCCTAGCAGCAGTCACTATGTCCACGGCGCCAGGGGAGTCAGAATGGCAGCATAGCGAGACCTCGTTATCACCAATCGGCAGCTCGACTTCCTCTCCTGTAACCGCGATGACTGAGGAGTTTTCTAGCTGTGATTTGATGTGTGCTGCTGTCTCCTCTTGCGTCCAAGCCCTAAGTGCGTTGCATTAGCTCATTAGTCAGAGAATCGGAATTCGCATTGCTCTTACTTTTTCTTACGATCGATAACCAGAGTGCCATCCTTCGAGTATTTCACATCTCCATATAGTTCGGCAACGAACGGCAAGCCGAGCTCCTTTGCGACCTCCTCATGAAGGGTGCCAGCAAGACCGAAAACAGGCACATTCGGCGGGACACCAGAATAGACCGCCCGGCATACTTCACGGTCTCTGTACATCATGCCATAGAGTACTCCGTGAGGCTTCACATGATGTAGAGGTACACCCTCGGCATCCAGGAAGCCCTTCAAAGCTCCTACTTGGTAGGTGATCATTGCTGTGATTTCTTCTGGTGACATTTTGATCTCTCGTCTGCCGAAACCTTGTATATCTGGTAGTCCAGGATGCGCTCCGACCTTGATATTGTGTTGCTTGCACAGCCTGACTGTGTTGCTCATAATGAGAGGATCTCCTGCATGGAAACCACAAGCGATGTTTGCGTGGTCGATGAGAGGGATTAGCTCCTCGTCCGGTCCACATTTGAAATTGCCATAGCCTTCGCCTAGGTCTACGTTGATATGTACTTTCTTGCTGACTGGAGGCATGGTGGTTTTGATACTTGTGAGAGAAAGCAGTCAATGCTGAATGGTTTGAGATGTGAAGGTGAACGGATGAATGGAAGGATGGAGGGTAGGACCTTCCACCTTCAGGTCCAGGTCATTCATGCCCATGTCATCAAGGTGGGGTTGTTTGGAGGCTTATCATCGATCGACATCTACCCCAACATCAGTAATGTCAAGGTTGACCCCTCATCTGCCCAGCCACATGTGGTCAGCCGACGATGAGGAGACCATGCAGATAAAGACTATATATCGTCCTTCTCGAATGTCAGTATGGTTGTTCTTTGACATAGATCAGAATGGAAAAACTCAAGACCCTACTAATTGCCAATCGAGGTGAAATTGCGGTACGTAACCGGCTATATCACTCACCCCACACTGCTTGGCAGAGAGGCGTGGAATACTTACCTAACGAGAACATCTCTCACAGGTCCGCATCACCAGGACAGCAAAAGCTCTCGGCATCCGTACGATATCAATCTACTCAGCAGCAGATGCAGCTAGCAGCCATGTAACAGCTGCGGACGAGGCCGTCTTGCTCACTGGCAACGACTCGACCGTATATACCGACGGTGAAAACATAATCGCAATCGCAAAGCAGAAGGGCGTCGATGCCATTATCCCTGGATATGGATTCTTGTCCGAGAATGCTGAATTTGCTAGACAGGTCGCAGATGCTGGTATTGCTTGGGTAGGTCCAAGTCCGGAAGCAATCGAAGCATTTGGTGTGAAGCACGTAGCACGAGACCTAGCCGAAAAAGCTGGCGTGCCTATCGTACCAGGAACCAAAGGTCTTGTGGAAAGCGCTGGAGATGCCGTTCAAGCATCTGAGAAACTCGGGTTTCCTGTTATGCTGAAGGCAACCGGTGGCGGTGGAGGCATGGGCTTGGTGACTTGTCATAATGTCGACGAGGTTCGCTCTGGCTTCGACAAGGTACAATCGAGAGGCAAGACCCTGTTCAAGAACTCGGGGTTGTTTATCGAGAAGTACTATACAGCCTCTCGACACATTGAGGTGCAAGTCTTCGGTAATGGCCAAGGGTCAGCAATACACTTTGGCGAAAGAGAATGCTCCATCCAGCGACGCCACCAGAAGGTCATTGAAGAGTGTCCCAGTCCATTTGTCGAGAAACATCCCGACTTGAGAGAGAAGCTCGGCAATGCGGCTGTCAGTCTTGCGGAGTCGATCAAATATGGCTCTGCTGGTACCGTCGAGTACCTCGTCGATGACGAATCTGAAGACTTTTTCTTCTTGGAGATGAACACGAGACTTCAGGTCGAGCATGGTATAACCGAACTTTGCTATGACGTTGATCTAGTACAACTCATGCTCGAGCAAGCCGACGCTCAACTCAAGGGTCGAGGTGGACTGGAAGCGGGCTCCCTGAAGCAGATGCAGCCTTCCTCGCCCAAAGGTTCCGCTATCGAAGTCAGAGTGTATGCAGAGAATCCTCTGCGTGATTTTGCCCCTTCTCCCGGTCTGCTGCAGTCTGTGTCTTGGCCAGAGCAACAGAACGATCGAGTCCGCATCGACACATGGGTACATACAGGCGCCACGATCACCCCAAACTACGATCCATTGATCTCCAAGGTCATGTTCCATGGGCCATCGAGGAAGGAAGCCATAGAAGGCATGCATTCTCTTCTTTCGTCATCTAAGATCTGTGGTCCACCCACCAATCTCGACTTCCTGGAAGAAATCATACGAGACAATCGTTTCAAGTCTGGCAACACCTTGACAAACTTTTTGGACTCGTTCGACTTCCGTCCCGCTGCTATCGATGTTATCTCTGCAGGCGCTTATACTCTCATACAAGATTTGCCAGCTAGACCGACAGTCGGCAAGGGTATTCCTCATTCTGGCGCTATGGACTCGATTGCCTTCTCGCTAGCAAACATCCTTGCTGGCAACGATTCGACTACAGAAGCTTTGGAAATAACGTTGAGTGGTCCTGAACTGCATTTTGTACGTCCGGCAGTAGTTGCGTTGACGGGTGCCCCAATGGATGCCCAACTTGATCGCCAACCATTTTCGATGTGGCAGCGTTACCACATTAAAGCTGGACAGAAACTTAAGATCGGGAAGACGACAGGATACGGTTGTAGGGCTTATCTTGCAGTCTACGGTGGTTTCCCCACAGTAGCTGAGTACTTTGGATCGAAGTCGACCTCTCCAATCGTGGCCATCGGTGGTTACCAAGGGCGCCAGCTCGCACCTGGTGATCTGCTGGCTATTGTCGACGATATTCCTGACTCTATCTCTGGTTCGAGCATCAGCTTACCGAAGACCCTGGTGCCTGTCTACACTAGCGAGTGGGAGATAATGGCCATGGTAGGACCACACGATGTGGGATACCTGCTCCCCGAAGACATTGAGATGATTTACACGACTACTTGGAAAGTCTCGCATAACGCCAGTCGTAGTGCTATCAGACTGATCGGACCGGTGCCCAAGTGGGCCCGCAAAGACGGCGGCGAAGGCGGTGCCCATCCTTCGAACCTAGTCGAGTACGGATATCCTATCGGCGCTTTGAATTGGACAGGTGACGATCCATGTCTCTTCCCAGTAGACTGCCCGAACTTTGGTGGCTTTGTCTCCAGTACAACCGTTATCCGGGCAGAATGGTGGAAGCTAGGTCAGTTGAAGTCTGGAGACACCTTGAAGTACAAAAGAGTATCTTTGGAAGAAGCGCTATTTTTGCGCAAGCAAAATGATCATTTCGTTGAGTCTATTGAGAGAGCTGTAAAGAACAACAGCAGTCTTGAAGACATAAAGCCGCTCGATTCCACTTTCGAACCATCTGGCAACTTTGGCAAGGCCATTGTCTGGGAGAGGTCTCAGCAGGGCCGACAGCCTCAGGTCAGGTATCGACAAGGCGGTGACGACCATCTCATTGTCGAGTATGGCGACGAACAATTTGATCTGAACCATCGTTGCCGAACGACAGCGCTTGAAAAAGCGATTCGGTCTTCGAATCCTGATTGGTTGAACAATACTGTATCATGCTGTACGAGTGTCACCCTTTTCTACAATGGTCTGAAGATTCAGAGAGAGAAGTTGGTAGCACATCTCCAAGGTCTGGAAGATGAGTTGGGAGATCTCAGCTCTGTCAAAGTGCCATGCCGCAAGTTCCGCCTCCCGCTTTCGTTTGAGTCAAAAGCACAGGAGGAAGCGACGAAGCGATACATGGAGACGCAGCGGCCTCATGCGCCGTACCTTCCCAGTAACTTTGACTTCGTTGCCAGAAACAACGCATTTTCATCGGATCAATTGCGAGACATTTTCCTCAATGGCCAATTTATGGCTGTCGTAGTTGGCTTCTATGCAGGCAACACGGTATCACTGCCAGTCGATCCTCGCCAGCGAATGGCGTGCCCGAAAGCCAATCCCAGTCGAGTCTTCACGCCTGAAGGCACCGTCAGCTGGGGTGGTTCATGCATGAGTATCTACCCAGTCGACAGTCCAGGTGGCTACCAGATGACCGGACGCACGATTCCCATTTTCGACGCATTAGGTTGGAAGGAAGGATTCTCTCCTTCACGCCCTTACCTCTTCCAAGACTTTGACTTGTTGACATACTATCAAGTCAGCGAGGAAGAGCTAGATGTGTTGCTTGCAGACTTCCGCAGTGGTAGATACAAGTTCGAATGGGAGGACATTGAGTTTGACATGGCCGAACACAACAAGTTATTGACAGACACAGCAGAGGAAGTCAAAAACATTCGTGCGAAGCAAGCAATCGCCCAAGCAGAAATGACCAAAGCAGAAAACGAAAGCTTGACCAAGTGGAGAGAAGAAAAGGCAAAGAACAAGGTCGATGACAGCACAATCGAATCTTTGTTGGCTGGTGAGTATTTTGAATCGTGTTAATCATACAACCTGCTAACACCGACAGATCCCAAGTACACCACTATCGACTCGCCTGTCGCTGCGAACGTGTGGAAGGTCATGGTGGAAGAAGGACAGACTGTCAAGCCTGGTCAGACGATAGCGATCCTCGAGGCAATGAAGCTGGAAATCTCCGTGAACGCTCCACCGGATCAGAAGGCTGCAAAGGTTGAGAGGCTGTTGGTCGCTCCTGGCGAAACTGTGAACGCGGGAGCCCGACTTGCGTTGCTAAAGTTCGAGGACTAAGAGCTCGAGATCCACGTGCAGGCACTGGATTTGAACTCTTTGCTTTGAGTGAATGGGTATAATATATGTGTGAATATATGCAATGCTTTTCAAGTGCTATTTACGAAGAACTTCAAATCATCGTTGTTTCGTGTGTGTTCTGTAAAGCGGAAGCGTCAGATGTGTCGCACCTGCTCTTTTGGTAAGGTGGTGCCTCGGAAGGAATGTCTTATCGTCAGCCACTTACCTGCCGTAAGCACTCCGGAAATAAACCCGTTGTCGACCCCTCAATTTATATAGAAGAATAGCGTATCCCTCAAACACACTTCGTGATGAAATAACACCGACTCACGGAAAACACAGTCGACGATGGCAGAAACAGAGACCAAGCAAACATATTATGGAAACTGCCACTGTGGCGCTTTCAAATTCTCCGTCGCTCTTGCACCAATCAAGAAGGCTGGAGTGTGCAATTGCAGTATCTGCAGCAGAGTAAGAGCGACTCATATCAGTTGATACTTTTTAGAGACTCTGACATGAATTCAGAAAGGGTATCTCTTTGCAGTGCCCGAGAAGCCTTCTGATTTCAAGGTCGAAGCCGGCGAGGGCACCCTCAAGACTTACACATTCGGTAATGGAGTCGCTGAGCACAAAGTGAGCAGTCTTTGCTTGACGATACAATAATCGCATGCTTCTAACATATATAGTTCTGTCCAACGTGTGGTTCTGGCGTACTGGTCGAAGCGGCAAAGCTTAACTTCCTCGCTGTCAATGTAATTCGCCCTTCTACTATCAACGACTTCTCCGATCTAACAGACGTACTAGATCAATACTTTCAAGCATGGCTCAGTAGACACCGAAAGTCTCGAGATTAGCACGACGGATCGAGCAAACATCGAACCAATTTATCGCCCTTTCGACCTCTCTCCAGACCAAAGACCAGAAGTGCCTCAAGGACAGAAGCTTTACACAGGAAGCTGTCACTGTCAAGCCATAAAGTATACAGTCGTATGTGAAGAGATCAAAGAAGTCAAGACTTGCAACTGCAGTTTCTGCTCTCGTGTACGTTCTCTCTTTTCCTTCGTTCCTCCAATTTCCCTTTTGCCTTGCTTTACTGACACTGTGAGGAAAATAGAATGCAGATATGTGGATCTACCCGCTTATACCCTCCGTCAACCTCTTGGGCACAGAAGACAAACTGACCAACTACCTATTCGGTCCCGAACGAGCATATCACGGTTTCTGTGGCAATTGTGGAGTCGACGTGGTCAACAGAGTAGACCTGCACCCTAAATTCAAGGCTCCAGTTCGACCGATAAACGTGAGAACCATGAATGACATCGCACTGGAGGATTTGAAGATTGAGAAGGCGGATGGGTGGTCCCTCAATACTGGTCCCTACAAAGCCTACGATGTCTGAGGATACACAGAGAAAGAGACTTGGAAAGTTGAATTTGATTATTTTGGTGAAAATGACATTATCTTCTATGCTAAATCATGACAGCATCTAATCTACTTGGGATCTAAAGAACTTTTGGACAAGGAGTTTGGAGAGATTTGCTCTGTATCCAAACTCTGTAGCTGTACAGACGAACTCTTTCTACTGGGGATGATCGGATCGGTCTTGACCAATGAATCTCGCCATGTCCTGAATCGTGTGATGAGACTAGGCTTCTTCTTCTCGGCACTGTTCTCATGTTCGAGGTTCTGACCTGCTTGTTCCGCTTCTGCCTCGCGGATCTTCTCTTCCACGACGTCTTCTTCTCTCTTCAACCCTTTGTCTTTGATAGGGATAGTAAGTAACAAAGCTACGCCGACAGTCGCCGCGCAGAAGATGAATACAGTGCGGCTTGCCTCTGCATAGGCGGTACTGATACTCGTTCGATCGGCGGCGCTGACAGTATTTAGGTCCGGCACAGCGAACGTGGAGTCGGCGATATACTGCAGTTGCGGTGGCAGACTCGATTGCAGGACATTGCCCGAGATGGCCGAGCAAATGGCCAGTCCCACTGCACCACCCAATTGACGCAATAGCATTCGATTCGAAATAACAATCGCACGCTGTGATTTGGGACAATGTGCTTGCATCGCAGTATTGGTCGTCTGGAATGTGCAGCCAGCGCCAAAGCCGACGAAAATGATGAAGCAGCAAATGTGGCTGATGGGTGAATCGGCATCGAGAGAGATCAACAATCCTGAGCCTAGAGTCCATACGACGAAGCCGATAAAGATGGTTTCGATATAATGGCCGATGAAGGACATGTATTGGCCTGCGAGGGCAGAGGTTGCGGATTGTACCAAGACCAGAGGGAGGATGAGGACTGCCGATTCCATAACATTGTAACCACCAACATTTTGATAGTACAATGGCAGGTAGTATAGCAGGGAGTAGTAGTTCATGCCGAGGAAGAAGGACTGAACCAACATGCACGCCACAGACGGGTTCTGCCACATCTCCAGCGGCATCATGGGTAGCTTGGCAAACTTCCACTCGACGATGACAAAGATCACCGCACAGATGCCGCCTATAACCAGCATGGATATGGTTTCTGCAGAATCCCAGGGTGTGCCGTGACCGCCGTCTGATATGGCGATGAGAACAAGGATGATGGCGACTGTGCTGAAGAAGAGACCAATCCAGTCGATCTTGGCAATGGTCTCTCTGAACTTGACCTTGGGCATACTTTGTGGCAAGACCCACGCAGCGAGTGCGGCAGCAACGCAACATAGAGGCGCGTTGAGGTAGAAGAGACCTCGCCAGGTCGAGTGCTGTGTGAACGCAGCGGCGATCAAAGGACCTGCAGCATTACCGAATCCAATGAACGATCCAATAATACCTTGATATTTGCCTCTCTGCTGCAAAGTCACAACATCCGATATGATCATGTTGACCAACGCGATGATGCCTCCGTTGGCGATACCAGAGATACCGCGGAAGACATACAGGACCTCTTTGTTGGGAGTGAGGCCACATACCAAGTCCGAGACAGCCAGCAGTATTATACACCCGACAAAGATTTTCTTGCGTCCAAAGAGATCGGATAGACGGCCGTAGAGGACCTGGAACACAGTATTTGCGATGAGAGCCGAGGTACCAGCCCAGGCGATGGTGTCGGCAGCGTTCAAATCCCTCGCGATACTGGGTAAAAGAACAGTGATGCCGTTTTGATCGACATAGCATAGGAACATGCAAAACGCGAGGGTGAAAAATATGATCATGCGTTCCTTGAACGGCACAAGATTCGTTTGGTCATGGATGGCGGCCTCCAAGTCCTTGGTGTCCTTCGCCATGAAGCGAGAGTATTATTTCCTGACCCCCTCCGAATTCCAGGAAAGCTTGTTGGATGAGATGTATAGTATCGATGATTGATTAGGCTTCACGCGACTAGACCAATGTCACGTTGCCAGCGATAGAGTGTCGGGAAGTGATAACAGACTTCGAGTGACACGTTTTGTAGATTGTCGTAACAAGGTAGACTTTGAGATGGTTGGAACGTTCGAATGAGGTAGCATGAGTGGAATTCTTATGCGACTTAGCATTGAGTCATTGTGAGAGGGGGTGCGTCAACAAAAATAAGGTGAAAGATGATCTGAAAGATAATTGCCGTTCAGCTGTGCCCGCTCATGACGGCTTGGATTTGCATTTTCCCGATCGGCGTCCTTAAGGGACGCCGCCAACCACTTGCTGGACCAAAACAGACGCAAAAAAGACATGGAATGCAATGAGTCATGAGATGAATAGCCCAATGAGAATCGTAGTCTGGTCTATTCTACTGCATGATCCTCCTAGTCCACGCGATCATTTTCCCATCAGTACTGTCGGAACGTGGCCGAGAATGGTCGGACTCTGGCCGAGAAGTATCGAAACTGGGCGGAGAAAGACCGAAACGCCGACCCATCTGTAGCAAAGCACCGTGCAAGGCTGATACACAGCACCTAATCATCGTACGTCTCGGCGTACTCCTCTTCATACTCCTCCTGCGCCTCACGCAATTCCTCACGCTTCTCCTCCAGACTCTCGCGATCGCTGCTCGACACTGATGATCCAGAACGAGTCTCGTCGGGCAGAGGTGCGTCATCGTACAGACCTGGCTCGTAGGCAGATCCACCGTAACCAGAGGGCTGAGCGACCGGCGCGGGGGCATTGTAGCCGTAGGAATCCTGGGAAGGAGCACCGTAGCCTCCGTATGATGGGTCGGGAACAGGAGCGTAGTTGGTGGGAGCTGGTGCGTAGCTGGGTGCAGCGGCAGCAGCGTGCTTCTTCTCATCGTCCGAGTCGTCCAGAGCATCATGGATCAATGCACCGCCGATAGCGCCTACAGCCAGACCAGCTGCGGCACCGCCGATGGCACCGCCATAGCCACTGCTCTTCTTCTCGTCCTTCTTCTTATCTTTGTTCTCGACGTCGCCGTAGTACTGGTTGGCACGTGTATCATGCTGACCCTGAGGAGGAACAGAAGGCATGGCACTGCCGTAGCTGTCGTAGAAGGAGTTTGCCTGTCCGCGAGACTGATCGCCCTGAGGAGGCGCGGCGCCATACTGGCCCTGAGGGGGAGCTTGTCCATAAGGAGCATTGGGCTGACCATACTGACCCTGAGCATGAGGAGGCTGGTAACCACCGTAAGCTCCACCAGTGGGAGGAGGAGGTGACGAATACTGGTTCTGGGGAGGAGCAGGATGCTGAGGCATGTCCCACTGGGTCTGACCAGTAGCCTGGTTCACGTAGAAGAAGCGCTGGCTCTGTTGATCAAACTGCTGGACCCAGCCGGGAGGAAGCTGGCCACCAGCCTGGGGTGGAGGAGGTCCTGAAGGTGGAGGAGCTTGTCCGTAGGGAGCAGGGCTGGGCTGGCCGTAGTGACTGGGGCTGGGCTGGCCATAGGGCTGCTGTTGCTGAGGAGGGTACTGCTGAGGAGGGTATGACTGTTGCTGATGTTGGGCGTATGAGTTTGTAGGGGCGGGTGAGGAGTACTGGGGCTGGGTGACATCGCGTGTCTGCTCGGGCTCTGCACGAGAAAAGGTCAGTCACTGTAAGTCCGTGCAAGTGGTAAGATCAAAGACTCACTGCTCTCGGTGGGCTTTGCATCCTGAGCGGGCTGCGAAGGCTTGTCTTCCTTCTTCTTGTCATCATCACCAAACATCTCCTCAAACTCGCTCTTGAGTTTCTTGAAGAAAGACATTGCTGTTTCCTTCTTGTAGCGAACAAAAAGAACGGAAGGTGCAAAGGAGAAGAAACGATCTGGACAATGCGAGCTTGGGGTTCACGGAGAGAAACACGAAAAGTGAAGGGTGAGTGTAGCAAAAGTAAACAACACCCCTCTCAAGCTTTATATATCCCACTTCCTATTAATCATCACATGCCACTCTCCCTCTCTGACCGCAAAGGCCGCGAATCATCTAGAAATACCCGGGTGTTCACTAGCTGTTTGCTCGGTGTCGAGCAACCTGCCAAGAACCTATTGCTATGTGCTGTTCATCTTGCCCAATCCACTTTCACGGGTTTCCCCTTTCTATGCAATTCCCGACTGGTGGACAATCATTCACTCTATATTGGATAGTCGTTAATTACTCAAAGTCTTGGCGGGCGATGATTGCTGCTGCCAAGTCCGTGATATCCTGATTTAGGTGCATTCCACTTGTCCTATAAGCGCTGTTAAGTGCAGAAGAAAGCAAAAGGCTTACGAATGCTTGCATGAGGGCAGGAAGCCAGAGTATGCAGCTCGCCGTTCATCTGTCAAAGCGGTAAGAAACATATCTCGATAGGTGTCCGCATATTGTATTTTTGAGATGTGAAAGTGTGCCTGAGGTTTCTGACCTTCCTTGCCGCTAGTACATGCGACTCGGTCCGCTCCTCCGCGGCCACCGAGCCTCTCGTACTCAGTACGGCTGGCACTATTTACTCACTCTCGAGGGTTGTTGAACCAAGCTTGACCGGAAATTCTCAGACACATTGACACGGCAAGAACAAAGAGGCACAGAATATGGCAAATCTAGCAGTCCCGGCAAGCCAGGAACAACCCGAACAAGATTCGAATTCATCAAGTTCTATAGAAAGAAGTCTCTGCAGTGCGGACACAATCCAATCAATCGCTCACATCTAAAGTGTACAAATAATGGTATAGCAATCAAGAAGAGAAAAAATGGGTAAAGAAGCCGAACATAAATCGTAGCCCGGTACTCCGATCATCAACATACTTTGTCAAAAGCGTATGCGAGCCGCTTAGTGGCGGAAAGCACGAGCGTGGCGGCGGTGCTTGGAAGCAGTCTTGGAGGCGTTCTCAGCGAAGAGGTACTCGACCCACGAGAGGAGATCCTCAAGAGTGGTGCCCTCGGGGAGGGCCTTGGTGGGCTTAGCAACACCAGCGGAAGCAGTGCCAGTGGGGATGCCGGCAGAAATGGTGCTGGTGAGGATCGACGAGGGAATGGCAGAGGCAATGGCGGAGACAGCAGGGGCGGAAACTGCAGGAGCAGAAGTAGGGGAAGCGCCCTCAGTAACGGTGACAGCAGTGGACTGGGTGACAACGTCGGTCTGGTAGGTGGTGACAACGTAGCCATCGTTGCTGGCAGCAGCAGATGAGACAACGGCAGCCTGGGTGGTGATAGCAGCAGCGCTCGACGAAGACGAAGCGGTAGAGTAGGTGGCCTCGGCAGAAGAAGTAGCGTAAGTGGACTCGGCAGATGAGGTGGCAGGAGCAGAGTAGGCTGCGCTGGTCTGAGCGGCCGAAGAGGCGGGAGCAGACGAAGCGGCAGCAGACGAGGCAGCAGACGAGGCAGGGGCAGAACCAGAGCCACCAGTGTAGAGAGCAGGGCCGGGCATGTCGTACTCATCAGCCTGGAAGCCAGGGTAGTAGATGTTGACAAAGATACCCTTGTCCTGGGCAGTGTACAGCTCGGTACCGACAACACCCTCGGGGACATCGGATCCAGAGCTCTTAACCTCGAGGTTGATGCACTGGGGGTAGTTTTGAGCACCACCAACGTTGTTGGCGCTGTGGAGGGCAATGATTTCGTGACGGGCAACGTAGTTGCCGGAGGCAATGCTGTCAGGGATCTTGACGTCCCACTTGAACTGGTTGGCAATCAGCTTGTCGGAAGCCCAGGTACCGGTGTTGCTGTCTCCAGAAATGATACCGACGGCATCGATCTTGAACCACTTGAGGGAGGCCTTGTCGGCATCAGCACAGTCGCCGTCGCACTTAGCAAGGTAAGTGATAACGGGGCCGTGGTGAGAGGTCGGCCAGGTATCCCAGTTGAAGGTGACGGTGTCACCACCGTTGACGGGAGCAGCGAGCGCAGCGTTTCCGGCACCAGCGTGGCAGATCATGTCAGGGCTGGTGTAGTCGGAGACATAACCGTTGTCCTTGACGGTGTCAGACCAGGCAATGAGGTCAGGCTTGGTGTTTGAGTAGAGGATGGAGTTGTTGAATCCAGCGTACACAGTGCCGGAAGCACCAATGCTCTGCAGGTGACCGTGGGCAGAGACGGTAGAAGCGAGGGTAGCCAAAGCGGCTGCGGCGGCGATCTTGAAAGACATGTTTGGTTGTTTTGTAAAATGGTTTCTCGAAGAGATTGCTAGTTGTACGAAGATGCGAAAGTGCGGTTGAAGTCGAAGTGTCAAAGGTAAAGAATGAAAGTATCCCAGCTGCAATCAATACAGGATGATACGGTGAAGAAAGAGTGTGGGTGGTACGAGACCGGAAATTTTGCACTGCAAAGAACGTCGAAGGCGATAGCTTAGGAGGAAAGAATAGAGAGTGTGTCTGGGAGACATGATACTTATACTTGAGGTGTGGGTCGCCTACTTTGGATCGTGGATACGATGTTTGGACCAAGACCGAGTCGTGTGGATGGACGTTCTAGCGGAGCCCCTGCCTTAGTGGAGTGGAGTCCAGCAATGGTATAGTGCTGCCGCGTTTCAGAAGGCCGAACAACCATGTGGCGCGGCGCTACGGCCACAGAGCCCAGACGTGGGTCAGAGCACGCAAGAGACCGGGCTTCGCTTTCTTGACAACTATGCTGTGGAGAGGCGAGGGCATGGTTGAGTCCTGTTCATGTGTACGTAGGAAATAGATGAACTCCTTTTGATGACCAGGGGTTGTGGTGGAAGCCGCATCTGAAACGCATGCCAAGTTGCGGAAAGCGGAGTCTCGTTCTGCTGCAGGAACAAAACCTTCTTCCTCGATGATCCCTAAACTCAAATCGTGAGCTCTGCGGTTGTCACTGTTGTTTCCGCACAATCGAGTCAGAGTCAGCCTTGTCGACCGCCGCGGTCCAAAACGGCCGACTTTGTTTAGGAGATTCTCAGTATTGCCGCAGTCAAAGGGGTGGGCCGAGAATACGAACTGCGGGTTGATGCTCAGTGACCTGCTGGCCGAAATATCCGATCCCATATCCCTTTAATCTATTTCGCTTGTTGCGAGTCCTTGGGAACGCATGAAACCTTCGAAGATCATTATGGCGAGCGCAAACATATCCTTGCATATCGGTAGCCGCCCGGCGCAAATGATAGCGAAGGCGTGGGGAGCCGCATCTTCAAACATAATGGCAAACCTTGAAGACCAAGAAATGTTGAATGATGGTGGCTTGAGTTGTTGCTGCGATCATCCTTGTCAAGTCTCATGGCCTTTTGCATGGCATGCCTGATCTTCAACGAAATGGGATTGGCGCTTGTAGACCAACACAAGACATACATAGCCTCAACATTAAATCAGCTCAGCCTTGGTTATGGCTTAGCCTGAGTAAAAGATACTCGAAAGGCGACACAGTAGAGATAAAGCTCACCCATGATACGTAAAGAAGTGTATAACGATCTTGGCCGGCAGCAGCGACCTTGTCCTTCTTCGCGCCGACTTTGATGTACGACAAGCATGTGAGAGTCACGCAACATGAAAAATCACAGACTGCACGGGTGCACTTGCTTTGCTGACAACCCTACCTGCATGAGCGCCAAAGCAATGAAAATCATTCGAGATTTGGCAATCTTGCGTCCAGCTTTTCTACGTCGATCGTACAATGTTGCAATGAATGTTTGTGTTCCTTCGAATTGATGTTTTCGTCAAGGAAGAGAGGATATCCCTGGAATTTGATGATCATGACTAATTTTAAGCTACTTTTCAAGCAGCGGGTATTGCTATTTACTATCAGATGAAATCACCTGCAGTTGGCCTTGCCCTTCCGCCAGCGCCTAGCAGACCCCTGCGACTGGGATGGATATCACTAAGATCCATCTCGGCGCTCGGAGCAGCAGGCTTAGGGCCGCGGGCAGAAGCATTACTGGCTTTTCGTGCGCGACGAGGGGGCGATCTGGATCGCGATGCTTCTGGAGATGAGGTGTTACGACGGACACGGCGATCATTTCGGACAGGAGATCTTGTGCGCCTTGGTGGTGGCGAACGAGAGATAGACCTGGATGGAGAGCGTCTACGTGCTGCTCCTGCTCTTTTCGGTGGCGGAGAGCGTGAACGAGATATAGAGCGAGCAGGTGAGCGAGAATAGCTCTCCCGACGTCTACGAGGGGGTGTTGCTGAGCGTGAGTAGCTCCTGTCTCTCGCTGGGACTCTGCGGCCAGGGGGTGAGTGTGAGCGAGAGTAGCTTCGAGCTCGAGCAGCTCCACGAGCAGGAGGCGAGCGTGAGCGAGAATATGACGGCGAACGAGAGTCTTCACGAGCCTTGCCGCGCTTCGGGGGTGGAGAACGAGAGCGAGAGACGGACGATGTGTATCTTCTCCTGCGTTCGGGCGTCCTTGAACGAGATACAGAAGCAGAAGGAGAGCGGCGTCTTGGGGCGGGGGATCTCGATCGAGACGGCGATCGCGAGTATGAGTAAGATCTGTCTCGTACTGAGCGTCTCGGCGGTGTTGGTGAGCGAGAGTAGCTGCGTGCTCGGCCTCTCGTGCGAGACGGGGAACGAGAACGGCTTGAATAGCTCGAGTAGCTTGAATAGCTGGAAACACTGTTACTCCGGCTGGCAGCTCTGACTGGCAGAGCAGGCAGTGTTGGTTTAGGCATGTTCTTGAGATATTCTCTCATACCCTCGGTCAACACACCCATACCGATGGCAGTGAAGAAGTTGATGCTGAAACGAGTGTTGCGGGGGTTGTCGACAGGGAAAATTCCAGCCAACGCAGGTAGCAAGGCATCGTCCTTCATCCTCTCCGACAGCTTTTTCATTCCGATATTTTGAGCAAGCTCCTCAATCAAGATCTTGATGAAAATACGTGACGATGAAGTGGTCTCGTCTTCGTTCAAGTGGACAGCACTGATAACGTGCCAGCCAATAGCATCCGAGGAGAGAAGATGGCCGAAAAACTGGGCGACGATGCGAAGACGGTTGGTTTCCAGACGGTGAATTGTATCGTAGTATTTGACAAACGAAGCTTCAAAGAGCTCGTTCCACATGCG
>Ga0058697_10000308_pt1 | contig 22558 bp, 15 predicted proteins | sample AgamicAsMae_FD_66619 | JGI IMG/M metagenome (GOLD analysis project Ga0058697, IMG submission 66619) | Agave microbial communities from Guanajuato, Mexico - As.Ma.e | ecosystem: Host-associated > Plants > Phyllosphere > Phylloplane/Leaf | place: Guanajuato, Mexico | collected 2012-06-04
TTCCACATAGTAACTGCAGACGAGCAAGCCAGAGACAAAGCACTGAGCCACCTAATCTACCTCCAACGCGCCGAAATCTCCAACCCACCCGTCTACGGCGCCCGCATCGTCGCTTTCATACTACAAAATGCAGAACTCAAAGCAGAGTGGGAGCAAGATTTGCTCATCATGAGTGGACGCATAAAGACCATGCGTGCAGCTCTGTTTGGAGAGTTGCAAGAGTTGAACACACCGGGTAATTGGCAGCATATTGTTGATCAGAATGGTATGTTTTCGTACACTGGACTTTCCGAGAAGCAGGTTTTGGCGTTGAGGAAGGAGCATATTTATTTGCTTACTTCTGGGCGTGCGAGTATCTCGGGGTTGAACAGGGATAATGTTAAGATGGTGGCGAAGGCGATTGACAAGGTTGTGAGGGCATCTGGTGATGCACCTGCGACTGCTGCTTGATTTGAGTGGCGTGAGATTTGATGGTGGAGGAAGAGCATGGATGTATATATGAAAGCTGGGATGGTGTTTCTTTTCGCAGGTGTTGGTCGAATTAATACAGATAAAAGGGGCTTTATAGATGACTGGATTACACATATGCGCAAGCAGATTGGAACTCTCAAGGTCAAAAAGCTGTATTGGTGTTCACCTCGCTCTCCACTATGCTTCTACACCCCGTGACTTTATTGTGTCGTGTGCCCATCGAAAACGCCATGATAATGCATGTCTCCAGCCGTGTTAACTCCAGCAAACCCATGCGTAGTCGTGTCATCGTCTGGGGGAACCCCATCTTCTATTCCTCCATAGCCTCCTGCATCTTGACCTCCAGTCCATTGCCATCTCCGGCATTCTGTGGAGCAGCCGAAAAGACCTTCTCCTTGACCTGAGCAGCCAACAGACCAGTCTTTTCCTCATTGGCAATCTTGTCAGCAGCGAGAACTACCTTGTCCATGGCAGCATCGCCTTTGGCGCCTGGACGCATGGACATAGAGCCTCTGTGCTTGGCATTCTGAGTGACTTGGTTGATCTTGCCAGCCAGGTCTTCGATCTGCTTGGTGCCGTACTCGCGGTTGGTGGACAAAGGTGAGGATGACAGCGTCTGCACCCAGTACTTGTTCCAGAGAGCTTCCAGCAATGTGTTGTCGAGTGATGACTTGAAGTGCGTGACTTCGAGTGAGTAGTACTTGTTTGCGTGAGCGCCGAAGTCTGCGGCTTTGGCCAGAGGAACGGCAGCCATGCCTTCGCCGGCTGATTCTGAGCCAGAGGGAATGTGGCCCTCGGGGTATGTTCTGAAAGCGCCAATCTCGACTTTGCCAGAGCTGACTGTGCGGTCGGGGTCGATGACGACAGCGACGAACGGATCAGAGAAGGTTTGCTGGGTGAATTGCGTCGAGACATCGATGCCACTCAGCCAGCAGCCATAACCAGGATGACTGTGATACCAGCCCACGGCATTCTCAAGTTGGCCAGCTTGGCGCGAGCGATCGAGATATTTGACCATGTATTCATTTGCTTCGTCCTGAGCGTTTACTCTGGTTTCTGTGCCTTCGACGGGCAGACGCAAAGCATCCGTGACGACAAAGGTTTCGTGGAGGACGTAGCCAATCATCAGGCCCATGACTTCAATGCTGCCGCCTGAGCGGGCATGCATGACCATTTTGGTCAAGGCGACCGAGGAGACCTGGACGTGCTTGAAGTGGTTTGGGTCGGAGCGCCATGGCTTCTTGTTGTTGATGTCTTTTTGCTGTTCGACCGAGTAGGCGTAGGGTTGGTCGCGCGTGGCGTCTGTGAGGTTGACTGCGTTGTCCAGCTCTGTTGTGCTTGTGTCAGTAATCGTGATAGATTGAGGGATGTTTGTCTGCACATACCCCACGTCTTCCTTGCGTCTCCCATCTTGTGCGTTGTGTGGTGAGAGATGTGGTGGTTGGTGTGAAGAGTGACGGAGCTGTATGCTTGATTGACGGAGGCCAAGCCAAGCACAATGCGCGGGGTCGGAGTTGGGTGTTTCGCTCAATTCACTCCCGATCAGAGTCAACATGTTCAATCGCTACAACAATGTCTCTCGGATCATTTTGAAATTATATAAGCAGGTGTCTAGATCTATACAAGACATGCCATTGGCCTTCTTCCTCTCTTCTTGCAGATCTTCGTCATATCTAGTCGTCCTGGTCAAGCGCTCATGATGTTGCTCAGTTCTGAGTCCATAAGTCTCACGAAGCATGAATAAAATCTCCGAATCGTCATTACTCAACAACAAAGAGACAGGAGACTACGAGAGTCATTCAAGACATATATAAGTGTGTGAAGAACAGTCTTATTCTGTAAAGAGAACGAGCCATGTAGCTTGTCGTCCACAATGTCGCTATCGTTGATTCAGACCATTGATACCAGTACAACCCTGTCATATCTTGGCGTGTTGATAACACGAGAGCTTATACTTGTTCCCAACGCTGTCTTGTGCTGATTCACCTTTAAGCAGCGGAGTATCGCAGTATTGATCGTTTATGCAGTGACATGTCGAATCATGCCGCCGTGATCCGTAGAGGTGTACGAGTACGATATACAGATCAGAATTGCCTTTTGATATTCTGTCATACCTGACGGTTTCATCGATAGCACCGAAAGCTTTTTTGCTGCGGCTTTCCGCACGAGGCCGTTGGACAAAGTAGGAACAAGGAAAGATGGGCGTCGCTGCCAGAGCTGTCATGATGTCCCAGCTACTGTGCGTCTGCATGCAGGTCGCTGTTTCTGGTTGATTGGTGAGGGCTTGTCCTCTGCTGTGTAGGATACCATCTGGGTTGCAGAATACTTTGTGATGGTGCTTGTATCTCGACTTTGGGTGGTTGAGGGAATAACAAGTTAGGGCTCTAGAACCCCCGAGTCCCCGGCATCCCCGGATCGCGATGGTCACAATTTGAGGCTCTTTAACATTGCGAATGACGTCCAGGTTGAGAAGTGTTCCTTCACGCCAACTCCTCGCGCTCGCGTGAGCCGCTGCCAATCCTTCGACATTCAGCTATACTGGACCACTACGCGACACCGACACAACTCTTCTGGGACATAGGCATGGGCATGCGGTGAAGATGCCACAGTCTGCTCGAAACCATCCGTTTACCCTTGCGACCCTGGGCCTCGATCGCGTGCTGCGATAGCAATACTCAATACGAGTACCGGAAAGCCATAGCTTTTAATCTTTAATATCCCCATCAGCATGCCGCTGCCCACCGCGTCCTTCGTCGGCGGTGTCCTGGTTCTCGCCTACCTCTCCACCTTTGTCCTGTTCGCCCTTGTCCGCATCCTGACAGGCGTCAGCATCCAGCGCATCGGCTACTCTGGCTTCCGTCGCATCGCTTTCTCGCCAAAAGATGGAATCAAGATATACATACGAGGAATCGGCTTGTCGCTACACCGACCCACCTTTGCGCAACCAACCTGGATCAGTCTTCACCTGACCGAGCCACAAGTCGTTGTAGACTTCCGTGCTCTACAGAACTCGACCAAGAACACACAAGCTGAAGAAAAGGCTCAACCACACGACCAGGGCACATCACAATGGAAGAAGTTGACCGGAGTCAAGGACAAGATCAAGAGGCTGCATACCAAGATAAGATACCTGTGTCTGGTCGATCTGGTCGCTGTTTCCAGCACCGTTGTCATCAAAGAGGTGGGAACAATCACTGTCGAGCGCATTACCTTGGCCGTCGACACGAGAGCAAAGACGGTAGATCGCAGTCGTCTGTTCCAGCATGACCAGACTAAGGCTTCGTCACACACTCCTGCTGAGTGGAAGAGTATTATTCGGTCTATTCTTTTCACACCCGAAGGCAAGGAGTCATCCGAAATTCTTGATGGCCTTTCTCTGAGCGTACACGGTTTCCTACATCCGCAACTCGAAGGTCTGCGCGATGCCTCAATTGCGCTGAAGCTAGGACGGCTGGACATACCATACGATGATCTGTTGGATGCAAATGAGAAGCTGCATCAAATTCGTGGTGCTTCCAAACATGACTTCAGAGACTCAGCTTCAGCACAAGCACCCAAAATCGCCATCAACGACGTGCTCAAGGAACCCCAGGATACAGAGGATCGTGAAGAGAAGCTCATGGACGCTGTGGCAGAATCGAGAGAATTTCTTGGATCCGTTCTCAAGGGCATACAGGAGTTCCAATTGGCCATTGGCTTCCTGGGTCTTTCCAGGCGCATTAGATCTCTGCATACCTCTGGGCAACATGTCTACTTCAATATGGCCATGAAGGAATTGGGCCTGGATCTTCTGCGCCTCGATTCGAGAAGTCCAGCACATCGCATGTATTTCTCGCCAACAGACGTCGCCCATCAAGCCCTACTCACAGCTATTTCCATCTCGGCTGGTGTCGACGATGGCCACGATCATCCGGAGCGCATGCTCTATGTGCCCATGGTCACCGCTACTGTGAAAACAACACTCCCATCCAAGACCTTACAGAAGCCAGACGATACCACCAACGTTAATGAGCGCAACAGCAATATGCTATTTGCCAATCTGGTATGCACCTCTCCATCTGTCGATCTTGATCCAAAGCATTTGCCGCTGTTATTAGCAATTGCGAAGGTTCGACAGGAATCGAAGAAGTCGTCAAAAGCTCCACTGTTGACAAGCCGTGGTTTCTTGTCTCGTCTCCTGCCAAAAGCTATCATCAAGATCGCTGTTCAGGAGCCTGTTGTCAGGGTTTCACTTCCTCCATTAACTCCGGGAAACACTGGAGATGTTGAATACGATCTGCTGATTTCATCAACTTCGACAATGTCCTTGGACATCGATTCGCAACACTCCTCGACCGAGTCTGCTGCGAAATATGCATTGCATCTGCACTACAGACAAACTTCAAATCAGCTGTATTACCAAACAAATGCTGGCCACAAGCATGACCTATTGCAGACTGAAACCATTGAAGTCAAAGTTGACGTTAATGTACTACCACGACCCGAAGTCTTCGTTTATGGTAGATTCCAAACATTCTCGGTGTTCCTCGTAAGGACGGAGATCTCTGAAGGCATTCGTCAGATTGTCAAGGCCGCTCGCCGAGAAACAGACTCGAACAGCGGATCAACGGTTGTGAAGAAGCCAAGTTTCCTCCGTCAAGTTCCTGATTGGCTGCAACATGTCAGCATACAAGGAGCTGATTTCAACGTCGAGCTCGCAGGCGTGGATCAAGCCGTGTCTAGATACGCTCGCGGATTTGCTTTGCAGCTGGAGTCTTGGTCGGTGGAGTATAAGGCACACCGCGAAGACTCGTATGTTCCTGTACCGCGACGAAGATCTCTTAGCAGATCTTTCTCACGGGAGAGAAATGATCGTTCATCGACACCTGAGGCCCCACGCAAGAAGCAAACACTACCTACTGACGGACGTAGACTAGCTGTGCACATACAAGGTCTTGAAGGCCACATAATAGATGCTGTGGAGGACTCAACCGCTGATCCCTTCATCAGCTTGCCCAAGTTCGAGGTGGCATTCTCGACATCTAGCGACATACAAGGACCGCTCTTCCACATCAACTCGCACGCTAAGAGCTTGCAGTTGAAGTACTCGCTCTACAAGCACTTCTCAATTGGTGTGGCAATATTGACATTCCGAAGAATGTTCCTGACGCTAGAACCTCATCACGCTGACGAGGAGCGTAAGAAGCATCAACCCAGCTCGACTGTCAAGACTCGTGATCACTCTCAATACGATCAGATCCTTATGAGCGAGGTCACGACGATCGACTTCAAGGCAAACCTTATCCAGGTCAAGGCGGACATGCCCGGTGACCCTCCACTGATGTTACAGATCTTTGGCGCTGATTGCGGCCGTCACAGATGGGCGACGCCATTTGCACGATTAAAGATTGTACGACTACTCGGTGGTACTCCCAATATAAAACATGTCTGGAGTCGTATCGTTAGTGTTAAGAACCTTCGCTTCGACCTCCGCGAGATGAAGAACAAAGTCGGCCAGAAGACGGAGATTACCAAATCGTTCGACCTGACGACAGACACTATTCGCATTGGCGTCCCACACGGCATGGTTCTACACGCAATATTCGACAACATTGTCAACACTATCAAGGCTTGCGAGCAACTACACCATCACTTCAGTACTGGAACGCTCGAATACATTCTGGAGAAGCATCCTGAAGGCCCAAAGAAGATTCCGAGAATATCTGTGCGCGCTCAGCTGTTGCTATTCGAGATCGAGGACAGCGGATTTGAGTGGAAGCTTGGCACAATCTATCGAGCTGGTCTTGTTGAGCAACAGCAGCGTCTTGCTCGTGAAGAGGCCTTTAGACTGAAAGTCAAGCACGCGGACTCACATCGTCCGAGAAGAGGATCACGCGTGCGTACGGCTTCTCAACAACCTCCACCGTCTCGCAAACGTAGCGCATCTCGCCCTGCAGCGTCACACCACAGGAGAAGCAAGAGTGCTCACTCGATCCACACACTCCGTGAAGAGGACGAAGAGTCTTCCCCTGAGAAGCGTCGTGGTAGAGGTCGTGATCGCAAGATCCGATACGATACGGAGGGCAAGGCAGATTTCAATGGCGCAAACTCTCGTACCGTCGAAAAGGCGCATTCCAAGCTTCAAGAGTTCAATGCTCAGAGCTGGAAGAAGCGCATCGATCGAGCCTTGGCCACACAGAGTAACACCATCAAGGACTTGCGTGGTATCCTGTGGGGCATGAACGACTTGCCAGAAGAATTTGAACAGACCGAGAATGTGATGACCATACCACAACGACCTGCTTTGATGGCCGCAATGCTCAGTGATGTTGGTGTTATCATCGACAAGCCATCTTTCGCACTTGACCAATACCCCAAATTCTTACATGATATCGGCAAGGGTATGCCTATGGACATGAAGTATGGCTTGCTTCTACCAATGAACCTGAAGGTCACCATGGGTGAGGCACGAGTTATGCTGAGAGACTATCCTTTGCCTCTCTTGCACGTTCCTGCCATTCGCTCTGGTCAATCACCTCGCCTTGCCAGCTTGTCACTAAGCACCGACTTTGTTGTTGCGGAAGAGTTCCAAGGGCTGGAATCTCAACGCCATATCAATGTTGTTGTAGTGCCAAAAGACAAATTCGGCAAGGAAGACACCGAGAAAAACTTCTCCATCGATGTGCGTAGAACCATTTCGGCGGTGAAGACTTACTCGGACATGAAGATCGATATCAACACGAGCTCACCCACAAGAATCACATGGGGGACATCGTATCAGCCAGCAATTCAGGACATGATGCAAGTCATCGAGAACTTCACAAAGCCACCCATGGATCCGTCCGAAAGAGTAGGGTTCTGGGATAAGATCAGACTCAGTTTCCACTCACGACTTGATGTCAACTGGAAAGGAGATGGTGACGTTCATCTCGCTCTCAAGGGTTCTCGTGATCCGTATATCGTGACTGGACTAGGTGCTGGATTTGTCATGGTATGGAGAAACAAGGTCCGCTGGAGAATAGCCCAGGATGATGATCCTCGCAAGTTCATGACTGTGGACAGCGGTGACTATGTCATGGCAATTCCAGAATACAAATACTACGCGCGACAGCTGCAAGAAGATGAGGCAGACAAGCACAGCAGTGGCTCGAGTAGTGTCAACAGCAGCAACTCCACAGCTGCTTTCAAGAAAGTGGTCATGAAGCTGTCTGGAAACGTGCAATGGATGGCTGGTCTGACGTTTGAACGCGAAGTTGGGGATGGTAAGAGGAGCTTTAATTTCTGTCCTCATTACAAAGTTCAGCTCAAGCACCCCGACCACGCCAAAGCACCACCAGGAGAAACATACGACGCGTTCAAGACCTTCAGAAGTCATTGGATTCATGGTTCCATCGCCATCTCTGCACCACAAGATCGAGACTGGAACGTTGCCAATCTTCAACCATCGAACAATTACAACTCCGTTCATCTTACTCCTCGCTTCTTTACCCACTTCTACAACTGGTGGTCACTCTTCTCCGGTGTCATGTCACTTCCTGTCCGCCAAGGCCCTCTATGGGGAAGCATGGAAAAATCAAGCAAAAAGTTCGGTCGTCATCTTGCCACGATCAAGTACAACTTACTCTTCTCACCTCTATTCATCAGTCATATCTACAAGCACAAAGATGCTGAAGATTATCAGAATGACGTTGTTTCTGCCACAGGTCTGAAGATGAAACTTGATAGCTTCATGTTGGATCTTCATCAACGCAGGGAGACCTTCGAGATTCCAGCTACTGCCGAAAAGAAGGCGAAACGAACGACTGCCATGAAGATCAATCAATGCCAACTTGACTTCATATCCGCCGATATTCGTGCGATATCTGCTTCGATCAAGGGAACGAGCACCACAGAATTGGATCGAGCTGATGAAGCTACACTGGCTAGCTACCAGACGGGTAACATCACTCAAGTTGACATGTCCAAATTCACGATTCCTGACAATGATCTGACGTGGATCGACATGGACGACTTTGTCGAGCTGGATTGGATTCTGCCAGCAGAAACAAATCCTGCGACAAAGATTCTCCCTCTTGGATTTGCACCTCGCTTCACATACTTCAGACAAACAGACCATGGTGATTCTGTTTCGGGAGATACGACAAGATCCAGTATGTTCGGTGACGAGCCTACTCATTACTGCGTCATGTCCAAACGAAATGATCCACGCAGAGTACAAGCCGACTTGATCGAATCTCGCATCCATCGCATCGAAGAACAAATGGCTCACAACGAACGTGCGGTCGGAGAGCAAGAAGTCAAGGTTGTCAGAACCCATGAAGGTGGTGAACAGCTGAATGACCGATTGCGAGCCCTGAAGAACCACACCGAAGCATTGCAGAAGAAACATGAATTTTTGTGCGAATTGCTTAATGTGCTTATGGAAAAGCTGCAGAAAGAGGACCCGTCAGTTGGCGAACAAATGGACACGGACGATCTGCCTGACAGGGATGCCGAGAAAGAAGACGCACCAAAGGAAGATGCGACTCCATTTGCAGACTACACGAGCGACTTTAACAACAGGTTCGTGGTGCATAACGCTCAGATCAAATGGAACAACTCTCTGCGAAACATCATCCTGCGATACATTCACCAAGTCAGTCAACGACGTGGTTTCGTATACTACATGTCTCGAAGAGCTGTCAAATTTATTCTCGATATCCTTGAAGAACAAAAGAAGTCCGGCCCGCAGGCGCCAGAAAATCGTAGCAACAGTGTGATCAGTAGCGACACGACACTCTTCCCCAAAACACCCAACCAGGAAGACGAAATGGCCGTGCAGGATAGAATCGACCAGCTTCTGAACGATGGAAGACAGTTTGTCAATGCAGATGATCCCGAGAATCAGGAATGCACGGAGTCAGCTGGCAAGGAAGGCAGTGGAGAAGGCATCTCAACCGAGTATACGCCACAAAACACCTACCACTTCCGTCTCATCGCTCCGCAGATTCAGTTGCAGAGCGAGAAGAATCCCAAGTCGGTCATGTTAGTCGCTGCCAAAGGTATGCAACTCAAGGTCGTTCAAATCATGGACAAGGAAAGAATGCTGGACGAAATCAGTGGTCTGGTGCAAACACGCTTCTCTGCCGCTATGGACAGCATGCAAGTCTTTGTTGCAAGCACCAAGACATTCTCGACTGAGTACCTCCACATGTACTCTGGTAATCGTTATGGTGGCAAAGCTGGAGAGTACTGGCCGCCATGGGTACCGTTGGAAGTCATGTTCGAATTCCAAGTCAACCCATACGGTTTCTCAAGAGTTGTTCATCGTACCTCGGCAAGTTTGCGCTACGACAAATACAACAATCTGCGCTTGAAGTACAATGACGATGTCAGTGGAGGAGATGGAAACAAGACTCGTAACCCAGACGCCTCTGATCCTCGCATGGATCACGTCTACATTGAGTTTCCTCACTTCCGGGCAATCTGTGATTCCAATCAGTACTTCGCCATGTACATAATCGTGCTGGATCTGCTTCTCTACAGTGAGCCACTCGAGAAGACCCGTAGCGAGAGGCTCGAAAAGATCATGCTGGCATCTGACTTCAGCGATCTGACAGGCGCACCTGAGATGGTAGAGATGCTGCAAGCTCGCATCCGTCAGCTCGAAGACATTAAGTTGCACTTCCAAATTCACGAGAAATACTTGGATCGTCAAGGATGGAAAGATAGAATCGCTCTTGATGCAGATCTTGCTGCTTGTGAGGACGAACTCTTCTTCATGATGAAAGCAATTACGACTTCTCAGAGCAGAAACGAAGATCGCGGTCAAGACGAATCACCCGGTCTTTTGAGATGGCTGATCTCGTCAAAGGAGATCGCATGGCATCTCATCCGTGGTGAGAACGAGTCGCTTCTCGAGTTTCAAATCAAGGATGGCCTTTTCGATCGCACCGACAACAACGATGGCTCAAACTATAACTGCGTTGAGATTGGTAGAATCAACGGTTTCAACCTGTTGCCAAACGCGGTATACCCTGAAATCATCGCGCCGTACATCGATGCAGCTCGCGGATTCCACAAGCAAAAGGATATGAAGATGTTGCGCGTGCAGTGGCTGATGCTTGAAGCCATTGCCGGTATTCCCGTCGTCGACTACTTCGAAGTCAATGTCATGCCTTTGCGTGTCCAACTCGAACGTGAGATTGCAAAGCGACTGTTCGAGTACTTGTTCCCAGGTGTCGGTGGCAATGCATTTGAAGGCGGTGGTTTCTCGCCTTTCATGGTCCGTAACATGGCTGTGCCAGAGGATGATGAAGAGGACTCGGACGAGAAGAAAGATGGCAACCATATCGCACCACACGCTGAGGGTACCATTGGATCGGGCCATCAAGGTGTTGGCACTGGTGCAGGTGAACTTGAACACAGACTCCAGCCCACACTCAAATTGCCAGAAGGAAAAGTCCACATCAAGAACGGCAAGAGCAAAGGTCTGGGCCTCAGTCAGCCTAGCTCATCGTCGCACAGTCTCCACTGGAACCCCTTCAGCAGTTCCGACAAGTCTTCGAACAACGCCGCCAAGAAACAAAATGGCAACACAGCATCCAATCTCAGTCTCGTCAGCCGCACGCCATCCCAACGCTCATCCGAGACAAACTCTCTCGCAGAATCCGAAATGTCCAAAAAGAAGGCCAACAAGAAGGGTAAATCGGACAAGGACGATAAACAAGCCTCCGACGATTTGTCTCTTATGCTGTCCCGCGCATCCAACTACATGACCCTCTCCTTCTTCAAAGTGCCCAGCATGGTTTTATGCCTCAGCTACAAGGGTCAAGGCCGCCGCAACCTCGAAGACGTACACGATCTCGTGTTCCGCATGCCCACACTCGAGTACCGCAACAAAACATGGTCGAACCTGGACTTGGCTTTGCAGATGAAGAAAGACCTCATCAAAGCACTCATCTCACACGCCGGCGCCATTGTCGGCAATAAATTCCACAACCATCGACCCTCGCGGCAAGCGGCGACGAGCAAGTTGAGAGAGATTGCTAATCTGAGTACTATGCATGTGCATCATTCAAACAATGATGGAGGCGACAGAGGTAGTGAGGCGAGCACGCCCATGACCACTTCGTCGGTCGTGGAGGAAGAAGCCGAGGCTGAGGAGCATGAGGAAACACCTGCGAGACCTTCGTTTACTTCTGGTCGACCTAGTGTCTTTGACGATCACTTGACTTCTTCACCGAATAGCCTCTTCGCTACCAGAACAAAGAGTATCACTCCCTCTCTCACCATGAGCTTTGAAACCGAAGGCGGCCCCGTTCCTCGCCGCCCGCAAACTGGCTACTCCAATATCTCACGAGTACACACCGGTGCCTCGTCTACCAACAGAAGGTCTGAAGAGAGTGGACAGAGAAGTGGCAGTATCGGCAGCGGCGGCAACAACAATAACGAAAAGAAAGGCATTTTTGGGAGATTGAGACCAGGTACTAGCAGTTTCAATCATTCTTCTGGGATTAACGTTGGTGGGACCAATGGGGGTGGAGATGGTAGTGGTGATGATGAAGGGTTTAAGAGTCGACTTTTGCTGGGCGGGCAGAAGTTGCTTAATAAATTGCCGCATAGCGGCAAAGGGTGATTGTGGAGATGAGTGGGGTGGTTTGAAGAGAGGCGTTGATGGTGTTGTTTTTGGGTAGGGAAGAAAAGGTTAAGGACTTTTGGAGTGGGGTTGTGGAGAGGAAGGGAGGTTGAGATGTAGATATCTTTCGCTTCTTGTCAGTGTATATTCGTCGAACTATTTTACATTAGCCTTTACATGTCACTCGTGCAAACAATACCGAGCAAACTTGACCCTCGTGTACGAGTACGTGTTGTTGCGTAGACTGTCCGCACCATAACCTACTAGATCAGCAAAGACCACCTCGGGCAGATGCACCGAATCAACCAATGCAACGAGACATCGTAGTGTCACAATACCAGCCAATAACTGAGTTTGACCTGCGAGTCAAACCCTCGCTACGATGCAAGCAGTGGCATTCTCTAGAGTGTAGTATCGGTGTGACTATACATGCTTTACATAGCCAAATCGATATGAGTTTGACTCACTCATACAGTCGCTCAACCGTCAAGCCCGTGATTCAAGCCTCTCACAAGCTCCAGAGAGCTGCGTACATCGTAAGCTGAAGACAGTTCCAGGCAAGAAAAGCAGGAGAGGAAGACGAGGAGGTCACTGATACCTCTCTGCTTCATATTTGAGTTCCCGAGTGGAGGCTTGAGGTAGTCGGGTATCGAAGATTGCAGAGGACCTAGAGTTCGATTGGAGAGGTTTGGGGATGAGAGGGCTTTACGGACCTGGTTGTTCTTGCCTGGTATATAGACCATTGAGGTAAGTGGAATGCTGAAGATGGTCATCAGCTTTGTCGACCATGCAAGGGTATAACCACTCGCATTGCGAGATGGTGGTGCAACCTTACGATTCGATAGTGTTGCCGTGGCCTACTTATCAGGACGAGCTGACAGCATTGTGATTGTTATGTCCATCCGGAGAAACCCTGACACGCCCTGATGTGGAGTGAGTGCAGAGGATGAATGAAGACGCTGATAAACATAGAGAAAGGACCATGGAAGAAAGACTTAGTTGATCGAGAATTAATCATGCAAATCGTGATTGTGTGGCCATTGATCGTTATCATATACTCCTACTTCGTCACCTTGTCGATAAAGTCTTTGATGGCTGAGCCGATGACGGTGCTAGCCTCTTCAGGCAGATAATGACCAACATCGTCTCCAACACCCTGAGCAGTCAGCAAAGAGACATCCTGGACCCAATCTTTCCAGATTGATCCAACATCGCCGTGCATCTTGCCCAATCTTGATAGACTCCACATGACAAGAGCAGGACTCTGAATCTTGCGACCCTCGCTTTGATCTGCTTCTTGGAGGGGTGGCTCCACGAAGCAACCACTAGCGTAATCGGCGCATGATCCTTCAATGGCTTCACGTTTCGAAAGCAGAGATTCGTATACTTCCCAGGCGTCGTCGGACTGCATGGCCTTGCGACCTTCGGCGTTGTCACCACAGATGCGGTCCAAACCCAGGTGCGTCCATTTGGCAGCACCAAAAACCTCGATCATGTCGGCTGCAACAGGAGATGCCAGGAATGGCCAGTGGAAGTAGGAAACGCTGGCCAACGGGCGAGCGAACGATTGCCACTGAACCAGAGTGGGGACGATATCGAGCAGCACAGTACCCAGTAGTTTGTAAGAATGTAGGTTGGCAGTATCATCTTTTGGGGGATGGGCATTGGAAACAGAAAGGCGATGACAGATGCGGGCACCACGGTCGTGACCGGCTAAAATAATGTCACGGTTAGGGAACAATTCATGGCTAGCTTCAAGCAGAGCGGCGCCGACGGCGGCGACTCCGGCCGTGCCTTTGAGAGTACTGAGGCCGTAGCCCGGCAGCTTTTTCGGAGGCAGGATCAGTAGTGATCGGATAAATGCGGAGGGAGCGGAGGATGGCTGCACGCACCTCTGGAACGAACAAGGATATCTTGTCCTGCAGTTGGGGGATAATCTGATGATCGTGTTAAAAAGAACAGCGGAACGAGCGAACCGTTGGAAAGAATTACATGGCGCCAGCTAGATGAGACAGTCAGCAGGACAATAAACACAGGACAAAAGGCATGGACATACATATAGGCAGACTGAGGGTAACCGTGGACGAGCCACAAGACAGGACCCTCCCCCAGGTCTTTAGTGTAGCTGATCACGGTGGAGCCAGAAGAAGTTGGGGTGACATGGCGTTCAACACGGAGAGCGCGGAGGGACTCGAGATTTCTGATGTCAGACGGCATTTGTAATGTTCTCGATTGTGGTGAAGATGGCGTAAAACAAGAAGACGAGACGTTTGGTTGATATAAGATTTGAATAAGAATAATGTCAACCTCGGATAGAGTTAGCACGCAACAGGGCACAAACGAGATAAACTTGCTCACAGGCAAGCAGACCGAGGATGCGGCGAGAAACAAGAGGATTAGGCGTGACAGGGACCGTGCACAGGACGAAGCTACTCAAGATACTGCCAAGAGCGGGTCGTGGGTCAACCGACGGCGAGGCTCAGCGCAGAGACAGGCAGGAGCGACTCGCCAACCCACATTTCGCACTGCCCAGTCTGTCCAGACGCTCGTCTCCCCCATCGATCCCGTCATATTCATCGCGACTTCCCCGAACCACCCTGTCGCTGCGACATGTTTTCCAGACGAGTGTGGACGCATCCCCGGCCATCCTGATCACTCCTCAGCGCACTTCGATATCGGGCCGCTCAATCCCCGTCGCGCGTCGCGATCACATCTTCTCCGGCCGCGGACCCCGTGTCTTGCGCGTCCACCGTCGGCCTCACGCTGTAGTTGTTGCTCCGGACGCGACACTTAGCCCCCGGGCATGTCGCGGCATGTTGCTCGACAGTTATGGGGGCTGCCGACCACCACCACGTCGAGTCTCACCGCCGTATGTCCTGTCGGACTTCTCCACTTCAAATGCACCCACTAATCTGATACCTGCCAGACCTGCACTCCATACACACTCCCTTCCGATGGCGTCCTCAGTTTTGCCCCCGATAACATCGTCACTCTCACCGCCAACATAGTCTTTACGCCCGCCTGTACGCCAGGCTACGAGACCCCTGGGACCAGCAGTGATCCTTCCAGCGTCGCCGACCTCGAGAACCCCTTCTATGCCTCGACTATTCCTCAGACCTTTGTAGTAGCCTGCGCCACATCGCTTGCCTGGGTCTTGGTTGTCATGCTTCTAATCAACTCGCGATCTTTTTCTCCTGGTTTCGGTCTCACAAACTTTGCTACTGGACGAGGACTCATCGGTGGCGCCACTGGTGGTACTGCTGCACCTGGCGTTGGCTCTCGACCATGGCTTCAGAAGGTCGCAGCTCTTCTGACCGCTATCGCTCTGACAATCGCTACCGCAGACACGTTCAAAGTCGCTCAAGAGCAATATCTGGTTGGATACATGGACGGAGATGCTATGCACAGCAAAGTCGAGGGAAGCATGGAAGTTCGTGTCACCCGTGTCATATCCGATGTCTTTCTCTGGCTTGCTCAAGTACAAACCCTGATTCGACTATTTCCTCGACACAAAGAAAAGGTCGTCATCAAATGGGTCGGATTCGCCCTCATCGTACTGGACACAATCTTCTCCTGCCTCAACAGTTTCCTGGTCGACAGCTTCAACCGTCCCCGACATTTCGTCGATGCTATTCCAGCTCTCAGTTATTTGTTCGAACTCGCTGTCGGACTTCTCTACGCTGCTTGGGTTATTTTCTACGGTCTCACCAAACGTCGCTACGCCTATTTTCATCGCAAGATGAAGAGTATCTTTATTGTTGCTCTGCTATCACATATAGCCATACTAACCCCTGTCGCTTTCTTTATAACAGACGTCGCTCAGCCTGATGTCGCTGCTTGGGGTGATTACTTCCGATGGGTCGGTGCTGCCGCTTCTAGTGTTGTTGTTTGGGAGTGGGTCGAACGTATAGAAGCCCTGGAACGAGATGAGAAGAAAGATGGCATCCTGGGTCGCGAAGTTTTCGATGGTGACGAGATGATCGACATGACTCCTGGTGACAATATGACATATACGCGGAAGCCTCGAGACAACTATCGTCCAGCCGACAGCGATGGCTCTGCCGGCTTTACGCACAAATCTGGCTCACAGCAGGACCCTGTCGCCAGAAGGCGGAAAGCTACTCCTCGTCGGAATACTCATCTCCCTCTGGGCAGAGCTCATTCGGAGAACCGAACAATCACCTTTGGCTCATTACCCCGCCCTGACACAGCTCTGACTCCTATCACCAATCAAACACCTCCGCCTCCTCGACTATCACCACCTGACCGGGTAAACACGACCAGTGCTGCCTCTACCGTTTATGTCATCAACTATGGTGAATCCCAAGAACCGGAACCCGTACGGAGACGAACAGAAGATATTCCTGAGCATCCACCACTCGACGACCTGGAAGCGCAAACATCAAGTGCACTACGGGAGGAGATTCGAGATGGGGAAGGGACCAAGCCAGCCAACTCCTCGCGACTACGACAAACCAGCAACGCGCTTCGAAATGCGGTACAAAATCCGTTCAAGCGAAAACGTATGAGTCCACCTGCCGAAGTCCGGGCTGCTCGACATGACAGTGACACTCCCAATCTCCCCGCCCACTCTTACTCAAAGTGGGATATCAAGGGTAGACTTGGTGTGATCGCCGCTGAACAGGGCGAGAAATATCGCGAGAGGAAACAAGAAAAGGCAAATAACATCGACCTGCCTTATACTGTGATTCCAGCGCCGACCAGAGGAGCGGCCGCATGGAGTCCACATGTACTCAAACACACCAACAGCGATATGAGCAGTAAGGAAACGCCCCCTGACTCGCAACATAACACTGTGCGGGACTCAAACAGCTCGCAGCATGTGACATGGGCCAGCTCCACAACCGCTGGTAGTCAAGGCGATAATAATATTGTCCACGATCCAGTGGACTCTCGAACAGAAGACAACGAAACTCCTCGACAAGGTCCCGTCTTGGGGTCAGCTTCACCAGCGAGGAACGAGTCGAGTTCAGACGATGAAGCAACACAAGTCCAACACGATGATGATGATGGGCATAGAACGCCGAGACCCACTTAACACTTGAGTCTTTACGGCCTTTACGAGGAGTTTTATGGCGTTTACGGATCGAGAGCGACCTTTTTGGAGGTCTCTGCATTCACAAGGGAAAAGGCCAGGCATTGTGCGGTTTATGTTCTTTGATCTTTTTGGGATCTGCTAGATCACTTCTCTCTCTCGATACCCCCTTCTTTTTTTCTTTTTTTCTTTTTCCCTTCTTTCTCTTCTTCAATGTTCCTCTCATTACAGCATCATTTACTTCAACGTTTACGAAGAAAAGCATCAAGCATTATTCTTTTTTTGGCCTCTGGTTAGTCTTGGTCTCTTGTTGATACCTAGTCGCGGCTTTTGTATATACATATCCATGCTGTAGCATGTACACGTTTTCTCATTCAAGACCAATCTACAATCAAGGTACTATACGACCACAAGATTCTATCCATCTCACTTGACAACAACATGACAACAATTTGAAATGGTAATGTCTCCGGTGATGATTGACACACCATAATTCTGGAATGGGATCGGGCCGTGACGAGCCCCGCAAAGTCTACGTTGATTGTCTTGATTGCCGTAAGAACCGCCTTCCTGCAAGACATGACTGTTTGAACCAACTTTATTCACACCAGAGTCAATGACGACTCAGTATCCCAATTAACTATACATAGATATGCTGATGCAGGGAGTTAGGGACAATATATATGCATGCAGGGTGACCCTCACATCCCCCGCACGGGACGGACCGCTAAGTATGCGAGCAGGAACGACTACAAACCGTTAACCCCCCTGAACAGCCGTTACAACATCTTCGTCTCATCAGTAGGGCATTTGGTGCACGAGGACGACGAGGAAAAGCGCGCAGGCGGTCTGGTGGAAAGGGGAACAGGAAACGGGCAGGCACAAACTGGTTCACTGCCCCTGGTACCTTTCGGTTCGCATCCTCTTCTTTTCTCTTCCTACACACATTGTTGTTGCACAGCATATCTCTGTACAAAAACACGTCTTTTTCCAAATCATCCAACACGTCTCACGTTCACGTCACTTACACGTCGCGACCATGATTCCAGACTCCGAACGAGGCTTCAACTATACTCTGACACGAGACAAGTTGGCTATGAATCTTGGCTCCCCACCAAGAAAGATCAAGAATGTAACACCAGCGTCTCCACTACCCGCACCCGCACCTGCACCTGCGACAAACACAACAACAACAAGACCACAGCCAGCGTCAGACACGACACCTTTTCCTCCGTTCGAGTCGTACGAACCAACGAGATATGAACTGTCTGCAGAAAGCGACTACCGCGTCGCGACCCTCGAAGCCCAAGTCGCAAGTCTGACAAGCAAAGGCGTCGAAGCTGGTGAGTTTGGCTGTTATCCCTGCCTGTGCGATTCCTCACGCTGCATCTGCATATGTACATCTCTCCTTGTGTCCCCCCTCTGTCTTCCTTCACCTTTGACTGACCACATCCACCTTCCACAGCCGACCGCCTCGCCGAATACGAAGAAGAGATTCGCAACCTCAAGACCAGCCAAAACCCTCGCAACGACTCTGCCCTGGACTTTATCGCCGCACACCCCTTCCCTGCTCCACCCACCTCATTGAGCCGCAATTCTTCCATCACATCCGGCAAATTCAGCTTCCTGACTCGCACATCCTCACTCACAAACACCACAAAACCACTCCCCAAAACACCAGCCAAGAACTCTCCCATGGCACCTGCCAGTAGCCCTCCCTCCCCCGCCATCTCTGAACTCCAAGCTGCTCTTGCTGCAGAGACGTCAAGGAGGATAGCTGCAGAAAAGAAGTTCAAAGATCTAGAGGCTGAGTTGGAGGATTTGTCTGCGACATTGTTTGAGCAGGCTAATGAGATGGTTGCGACCGAGAGGAAGGAAAAGGCAAAGTTGGAGGCGAGGTTGAAGGTCTTGGAGGAGAGAGATGCGGTGGGGCAGAAGAGACTTGAAATGGTGGAGAATGCTCTCACGAGAATAGAGAGAGTCAAGAAGTTGTTGGATGGATGAGCCAACGACGTCCCTACGCCTTTCGTTGTCAACGTCTATTCGGTCAGAGCCTCACAACTTCCTTGTGGCACAGCATGATCGTCACGGACCCCCTGCCTCGCGTCTCACGCCTGAGACCGCTGATGCACACAACATGAACGTTTGAAGAGTTCGATGATACGCCCTCGTGCGTTCACGTCTACACTCCAACAGGCAGACAACATGGCTCCATGTTTGCTCTGTTACGGATTGTACACACCAGCCAAAGTGCAGGGCTATGCTGCCGACCCTCCTCCTGCTGCACAGCCGCGCTTCACCAGGGAGAAGCTCCACTACTGCTCACCGCGGTGCATAGCAGGAAATCGCTCTCCCAGATCTTCTCACCAAGATCAAAGCAGAAGAAAGACCTGAATACCAGTTTTGGGATCTTCTGGCTACATAGACATCTCAACTAATGAGAAGAAATCAAAATTGACATGCATTATCCCAAATCCGCAAGCGTGCAGCATAGCATATCTCTCTCCTGCAAAACAACATGAAGGCTGTGTCTGAGATTTTATCTCTATGGGGTCCTGCCATACCTACGCTACCTTTATGCTTTGTTCTTAGGTACTACCTCATGCCAACGCTAAGAGAAAGGATGGATTGTCTTCAGCTAATACTCGTGATGGATGGAGCACAGATTAGACGTGATTACAACGGCTTTCTTGTTAGAGGCAATACAGATTAGGATTCGAGTATAGGCAGCAGTATGCCTGAAAGACACTGGATCCGATTCGCCGACTTTCTTTACCTCACGGCTCTTTGCTCGATATCATTCTTCGGGTACAGATATATCGTCTGCAAGCGCGCATCACAAGAGGGGCCAAGGCCTCCGTGTCGTAGAAGAACAAGCAGTGTTGCGACCACTACTAGGGAAGTTCATTGTTGTTTCTTGTTCAATGTTGACAGAAAACATCAAGGTCGGAAGATGCCATCCTTGAATCCTTCCGCGGTGGTTCACCGGCGGAGCGTAAGGCAGTGCCGACACAGCCGCCATTCCCACCTTATTCCCTATAGCTAAGCCTCCTCTCTCACCTCCCCTCTACTTGTCTCTATATAACCTATCTACCTTCTTCACTCGTCAACCATCCAGTATCGAACATCCACGGCACAAAAAAATCACAAACTGCAAAAGTCGCACAAAAATGGGCAGACTATCCCACTCCGAATCCAGCCCTCGCTCCTCCACCGACTCCACTGCAGACGAAGGCCTACCCCTCTATACCTCTCTCGACGTCAGCACACCAGACACTTTGACCGCACCCTCTGAAAAAGCGACTCCAGATGAAGTGCGCGAGTTTCTCGTCGCACTACTCATAAAAAACAGAGGGTTGAATCAAGATCATGCAAGAAGAGTGGCTGCGAAATGGACATTGGGTACTGGAAGAGAATTGATCAGTTATCCACCGCTGCTGTATGCGGAGATTTTTGGATTGGAAGATGCGTGGATGGTGTATAAAGAAGCCAAGGTGTTTATGAAGACTGAAGAGAGGAACAAAGAGACGATGGCGAGTAAAGGTAAGTTTTTGTTATCCAAATGCATGGGGTACTTTGGCTGATCGTTGTACTAGTCGTTGTCTTTGCCTTCCTTGCATGTATAGAGACGTTTGCGGTCACATCGGCTGTCATGTTGAGTGTTCATCAAGTTGGAATGAAGACGGCAGCGATCATGGTCAGTTTGATCGTGGGCGGTGTCCTGCTTATTGTGACTCTCATTGAGCTATTCCCGTCAAATCTGGAGTCGCAGATTGAGGCAGAATTGACGCAGGGATTGAAGAGCAAAGACTAGATTGTTATACGGTATGAGTCTTTGTTATCAGCTCTCTCTTTTGCTGTCGCTTGTTTTGTCCTTGTTTTCAATGGCGTTGCCGTCTGGGGTCTTGTGATGGTCTGTCGAAGGATTGCCAAGATGGCTTGGTATACCATAAGCGATGTCAAGCACAGCAATTCTTTCCTTCTTCCTCGTCGCTTACAGGTGATCGTCGTCGGTGACTGGAAAAGGCCAAGGCCAAGATTGATCACCGTTGTTCCCAAAGCTCACTCGCTTCTGATTGTTCTTGTCCAGCCATTCCAGGCAGAGAGAGTCATCAGAGTTTCAGGCAGCGAATCAAGGCATACGAGGCGCAGCGGCTACGAGGTGAATAGCGGTATAGCCACTTGTCGATCTGGAGGAAGACCCAATCGCTATCGCTGTCAAGACACACTAGAAGCTATAGTAGCAGGTACATCCTGAGACGCGGACATCCTGGAGGATGCCTTGGTATTGAGATCGACAGAAGTTCAGCTGAACGGTGGAAAGCAGCACGACCGTTCTGCTGCGAAGCCACTTATTGCAAAGAGATATTGGCAGCGAGTGCAAGATTATATAAAGACCCAGAAGTGTCCCCTCGGGTGTTCATAAGAGATATTTGCCCAAGATCACATTTGTCAAACATCTTCAGTTCGGTAAAGAATATCCTCGATCATACAATCATGAAAGCCTTCCACACCGCAATCATCTCCACGTTGCTTGTGGCCATGTCGCATGTGGTTCAGTCTCAAGATTGCGACCTCGTCGACCAACAAGCTTGTTGCTATGTCGAGAGCAGCAGCAGCAGCGACACTTCCTACTGCTGCAACGGCTCCATCGTAGGCAACTCAGACAGCACCGGAGCATCAGCTCTTAACGACCTCATCTGCTGTCAAGACGACGGTCGCACAGGCATCAGTGTTGGCTTCGACATCACCACCTGCCGAGCTGGTTCTGCCACACCACTTACCGCCAAAGGAACTGCAGCCAGCACTGTTGCAGATGTCATCAAGAGTATTAGCGCTTCGAGGAGTGCTAGTAGGGAGTCTCTATTTAGCTCGGCGTCTGCCTCCAGAGCAAGTGCTGCTGCGGCTTCGGGATCAGCTTCGGTCACAAGCACTACAGCATCGAGCACATCGGGTGTATCGAGTACGTCGACCGGGTCATCTTCTGGCGGTGCATCGACCTCTTCGTCTGGCTCTTCTTCCTCAGCGAGCGCTGCTGGTACGACTTCTTCTTCTTCCGGCTCCGCAGCGGCTGCGACTACGTCAGCTACAAGCACTGGTGGTGTTGCTATCATGAAATTGGATGCTTGGAGTGCTGCAATGGCTGGTGGATTTGCTCTTGTAGCAGCTGTACTGTAGTTTCATATACGTCTGAACCGATGTGTTGGACACCTTGTTCCTCAGGTGTCTGACCATTTCCACGATGCTTTGCCGTATCGGCTTCCACTTCTGCTTTTTCAGATCTCGACCTTCGCAGCTGAGATTATTGCTTCTGGCCGCGCGTTCGGTATTCGGTGTCGGCCTGTTGAATGAACGATGCTGCGTTTTTTTGTGTATGGCTGTGTTGCGACAGCTGAGAGGCCAAGTATCTTGGCTTCTCAGCTGGTATGCACTCT
>Ga0058697_10000311_pt1 | contig 22441 bp, 23 predicted proteins | sample AgamicAsMae_FD_66619 | JGI IMG/M metagenome (GOLD analysis project Ga0058697, IMG submission 66619) | Agave microbial communities from Guanajuato, Mexico - As.Ma.e | ecosystem: Host-associated > Plants > Phyllosphere > Phylloplane/Leaf | place: Guanajuato, Mexico | collected 2012-06-04
ACAAAACACAATGCTGTGTTCTGCTAAACAGAAGATTGTCCACATCGCCTTGATCTTGCGAAAGAACCAACTTGCAAGCGTCAACTGAGAAAGTGCTTGCGCAAGCAGCCAAGAACAATAAATTAAATACGGCCACTTCCTCCCTCCTTCCAAGGACAAATGGCAGCTCTAAACCATGAAATTATCTGACCCCTCACAAGAGTTACGACGATGACGACCGTTTACCTCTCTTTCGAGCAAATTTTCGATCAGAAGGGCAGCAGACCAGGGCAAGACTCCGGAGACACACGGGATACGACACGACCATCCCAGATCATGAAGTCTAAGGGTCAGAGGCAAACGGGTGTCAGTGCCAGTTTGGGAGTAGATTGGTGGCCTGGCCCTAGCAAATTTTCCGAGGTCTCCGGCTTCAGCAGTGCTTCTTAGCAAGTCGTCGTTTGTGCTCTGGGCAAGAACGCTTTGATCCGGCTCCTCCCGTGTGACTTCACGATCCAGCTACCGTGATGGCCGAGGTCGAGGTCAGACTACGACGACTTGACTTCCCTTCGTGTCGCTTAGAATCATAATCAGCACTTTGTATCTTCTCATCCAACTCATCACAGTCATCATTGTTGCAATTCTCTCTCTTCCACGTACACATAAAGGATTTTCCGCTTCCGACTAAAGACACGCGACACTCGAGCAATCACAATGAATCGACCATCACACGAAGACGACGGCTGGGATCACCCGGAATGGAACCAGAATCCGCCTGCTCTGGCCGGAGACTTGACGACAAACAACGATCTGAATGGTGTTGTCAACTCCAGACGAAACCGTGACCGGAGAATTGATGACGACGACTTGAATCGCATCCATCCAGAACCATACGAACTCGCGGATGTCAATCGCAAAGGCAAAGCATTGCCTCGGGTCACGGAAGACCCGTACCCTGGCCCAAGTGGCCACCATCCGGAGCGCTCGTCGTCGTCTGCCTCGACGTTGCGCTCCGCCGAGATGCCTGTGTCCGGTGGCAGGCGTCTCGGCAACCGCATCAGGTACGTCCTGGCCAAGTACGCAAAGTTCGTCGGCCCAGGCGTCATGATCTCGGTTGCCTATATCGATCCCGGAAACTATTCGACTGCTGTTGCAGCTGGCTCTACTTTCCGGTTTAGGCTTCTTTTCATAGTCTTCCTGTCCAACATCTTTGCAGTTTACCTGCAATGCTTGTGTGTCAAGCTAGGCTCAGTTACTGGTATGAACCTCGCAGAGATGATCAGGGCCCATTGTCCTCGATGGCTTAACTGGGTACTCTATCTCTTTGGAGAAGCAGCGATCATCTGCACTGATATTGCAGAAGTAATCGGTACTGCCATTGCCTTGAATCTCCTTTTCCATGTTCCCTTGGTAGCGGGTTGCGCTATCTCCATTGTGGACGTTCTTGTAATTCTACTGTTCTACAATCCATCTGGCAGCGTTCGAGGTGTTAGAATCTTCGAAGGCTTCGTCGCTTTATTGGTCATCGGTGTCGTGGTTTGCTTCTGCTACCAACTCTCCTTGATCACAAACACATCAGTTGGTGACGTCTTCCGTGGCTACCTTCCATCATCGGCTATCATCAAATCTAAAGGGTGCGTACAGCAATCCGAACTCATGTCAATAAGCACCCGCTAATTCAGTCTAGGTTATATCAGTCGTGTGGTATCTTGGGTGCAACTGTCATGCCTCACTCGCTTTATCTGGGCTCTGGAATCGTGCAGCCACGTCTCAAGGAATACGATATGGAGCACGACAACATCCCCGCCGCTTCTGACGATGACAGCGGTCCGGTTAAGTACCGTCCCAGCGTGGCAGCTGTTCGCTCTTGCATGAAGTACTCCATCGTCGAGCTTTCGACTTCACTCTTCATCTTCGCCCTATTCGTCAACAGCGCCATCCTAATCGTCGCAGGAGCTTCTCTTTACAACTCCGATGCCGCCAGTGCCGATCTCTTCGGCATCCACAAACTGCTGGCTCACCAGCTTGCCCCTGTCGCAGGAACCATCTTTGCTCTCGCTCTACTTCTCTCTGGTATCTCGGCCGGTATCGTCTGCACGATCGCTGGCCAAATGATCTGCGAGGGACAATTGACATGGCAAGTCAAGCCTTGGGTGCGCCGTCTGATGACACGCTCGATTTCCATTACACCTTCCATCATCATTGCCGGTGCTGTGGGTCGAGATGGACTTTCTGCTGCACTGGACGGCTCGCAGGTTGCTCTCAGTGTCATCCTGCCATTCGTCAGTGCGCCTTTGATCTATTTCACTTGCCGTGAGAGATACATGACCATGTCTGCCAGCAATGGCGATCTGATCAGTATGCGCAATCATTGGTTTACTGCGATCATTGCCGTCTTGATTTGGACCATCATCGTGGTCATGAATGTCGCGCTCTTGGTCCTGCTCGGCTTGGGTGTTGATTAGGCTGTGGTGATGTCTCATTTGGACAAAAGCTGAGATAGAAAGGTCGCTGCTTTTTCATGTCTGAATAGTTCCCGCATCTTGTTATATAATGCTTGTGCTTGGATGGCGTTGTCTTACTGTAGATAATCCTTAATTCAAACAATCCTACATATGCAAATCAATAAACGTTTCCTCAAATACATCAAGTAATCTCTAAAGCTTGGCCTTAGCAGTCTCCCAATCCTTGACTCTTTGCCTCGCCTTTCTCTCCAACTCCTCATCCTGCCTCTTGACCCTCTCCTTGTACTCCTCTTCCTCATCGGGCGCATCCAAAAGCGCCACAGTCTCCCTCCACATCTCACTCTTCAATTTACCATAAACTCCCTTGTCAGTCTTACTCACCAACTTAAACTCCTCCACAAACGCCACAACCTCATCCAAACCACCCACTCCATCAATAATACCCGCCTCCAGCGCCTCCAAAGCTTTGTAGCGTTTACCCTCCAGCACCAAGGTGCGATAGGTTTGGGGCGACGTCTTTTGGCGGAAGATGGACGACATGGCTGCTTTGAGGGGTACGCCGAGTTCGACTTCGTTGAGGCAGATGTAGCCGCGGTGGGGGTTCATGATGCGGTAGTCGTGCATCATTGCCGTCATCAGAGCGCCGGCGAAGCCGTGGCCGTTGATGAGAGCGATGGTTGGCATTGGGTAGCTGTGTTGTGGATTTTAGTTAGTGATGGACAGGGTGATACCAGTTCCTTGCAGATGAAGATGCAAAAACGACGATGACGGCAGTATGAGTGCGTCCTCTGCTTTGGTAGTCTCCATAACCATGTTTCTCATCCTTCAAACAGAGGTGTCGACAGTGACAAGATAACACACCAGTCACATGAATCCATTCTACCTCTTCCTGGACATCACCACACAGTAGACACAATGAAGAACAAAGAACTGGAAAGGTAGGTAGACAATAACTTACGTCAACAATCTCTTCCAAAGCGCAAACAACGAATCCTTGGTAAATCCTGGGTTGGAGTTTGCATGCTCGAGATCCAGTCCGTTGCTATAGAACTTGCTGATCCCAGAGGTGGTAATCACAACGCCGTGAGGATACTTGAGCGCCAGAATGTCCAGTGCAGTGTGTACGGCATTGCAAAAGGACTGCAGGAGTCCAACAAATTAGTGATCGAGTGTAAGGAGGAGCAAGAAGAAAGCAAAAGAGGAACTCATACAGTCGTGAGTCGGTTATCTGGTGCAGAGTTCCACATGATCATGTAGACTCGCTCGGCCAGTCGCGTGACGACGACTTTGCCGGCGTTGGCGATGGGCACCTCGAACAGTTTTCCTGATTTGTATCCCATCTTTTCGACTGTTAGGTATATGGTCGATTGAGATGTGAGAAATAATGAACGGAGGTCGCTGCTGATCAATCAGAGAGAAGGTGGAAAGCCTTCACATGCATGGTTAAACCCTACCTCGGCTCTGAGTTTCAGGCGTTTGGGTCGATGACATCTTCCGCAACAAAGAGCCAAGCAATAACGGATTACACTCATTGAACAGAACACTTTTTGACATGGTTTGGAAGTCACATACTTGCAACGTCTTTGTCTGAAATGAGATAGTATGCCATTTTGTATAAAGATCAGAGTGAGAAAAACAGATGCAATGCGCAGCTAGATCTGCTACTACCGTAACCATGATGATGTGATGGGAATAAAAGCAATGGAAAGAGAAAACAGAGACTGAAAAGTAGATAACAGCAAAGATAGAAGAAAACACATCTCTGGCCCATGCTAACCATCAAATATAAAGAAAAGAGAGGAAAATGAAGTCGTCCCGGTCATAAAGCCATCATAGTCTCGCGTCCGTCTACCTCTCCCTGGTGAGGAGTGAGGTTGAAGGAAGGAGAAAGAAAAACAGCAAAGGTATAGAAAGTAGATGCGAGAAATAATGAGCCTGAAAAGTGCACCAAACTCCTTGGTACACCGAGAGGCCATGAACGCCGATGTGCCCTTTAACACCAGCAATGCGGCATTGCTCATTGGATGTGATGATATATGTTGATTTATTGGCAGAAGAGCTCGATCTCTCCCATACCTCCGACAGTCTCGCCACGCTGTTCACGCCAAGTTTCGAAGGCTGACTGTACATCTTCATCGCTCTGGATGCTGACATAGTCATCCTCGTCAAGGTACTTCAGCTTGACTTGGTTTGGTGAGCGATCACTCAGACTGATATTGGTGCTGCGAGAAAGCTTGGCGTCAATGCGATCTCTTAGTGAATGGTACGAGATATTCAAAGGCACGACGAGGGTCAAGACAGTACTCGAGGCGTGCACTTTGATCTTGAGCTGTGACAGACCAAATTCGGAGCTAGAGGACAGAGGAGGTGATATAGGAGAGTCGTAGCCACCAGGTGGTCCTGGGGTAGGCGTGTTGGCGCGAGAGGATGCAACATAAGCCAAGCCAGGATTAACTCTCAGAGCAGGTGGACCATCATGAGGATATGGTGCATCTGCGTTCGAGCGAGTTGATGATCGTTCGCGCTGTTGTGGTGACTGCACAGGGGGGTAGGCCAGACTAGGCGAATTACTCTGGCTTCTGGGAGCTGAACTGTTGACAGAGTATTGAGCAGGGAAAGGCGGAACAGGAACATCAGGCACTGGCGGTCTTGATCCGTTGGCAGCCCTGCGCGATACGTGGTTGATATCGGGACTGCTGGCAGATCTGTTTCTTGAAGGTGGGACCTGCTGAGTACTGTGCATGCCAACCAATCCAGGTCTGGGACCAGAAGTGCGCTGACTGGCCGCGTAATTCGAGGGAGCGGCATTGTTGTCACGCGAAGCAGTACGGCTCATAGCTGGGGCAGTGTAGCGCGTTTGGTTGTCGTGGAATTGAGTCGGGAAGTACGACATGCTCGACGAACCACTGGTTCTCTGCGAAGGCAGCGGCGTCTCGACAGGCGAGAAGTACGAGTCTTTTTCCATCGAGGGTGATTGTGCGTAAGGCAACTGCTGGGTTCTCAGACTCAATGAAGGATGACGACCATCAGCTGCGCTGGCCGGGAGTCGTGGTGGAGGCATACGACCTCCCAGACTCAATGGAGGACCACTCTCGCCAGTTGTAGATCTTGAGCGCAGACTGGTCATCGATGCATTTCTGCTACTCATGGTAGAAGATTCAAAAGATGAGTGCGGAGCGTATGGAGGGAATGGCGATGGCGGAACGACTGTGCCCTCTTCGTCCTCTTCGTCAGCCTCTTTGTAAGGATTCACAAGATCTTCCTGGTTTTGTTGGATGTAGGTGAAGTCGGTGGTCGAGGTACCTCCAGAAGGCCTGTGAGAAGCCGTGGTACTGTCGCTACGTCTTGCAAGATCGTTGCAAACAGCCTTTTGCTCCAGCAACTTAGCGTACCATTTGCTCATGGTATCTTCGGTTGGGAAGCGAACGACAAAGTTTTCGATGCCTGGATCACCCTTCCAGAAGATTTGACAAGTGTAGGAGCCAGGCTTTGATGCCTTGACGACATCTGTGACGTTTTGCATGAAGATACGGCCTTTCAGCTGCATTTTCGGTCTGCCTTTCTTGTCAACCATCGAACGTGTGGACATTTTGTTCTTTGGCTTGTTGCGGTCGATATCCTTGCAACACAACAGAATCGATTCGAAGAAGTAGACGTGGTACTCTCGTTCCTGATCCTTTCCCGGTGCACTGTCGCTCTTTATAACAGTGTAGCTGCCGAATAGAAGAAGACTACCGAAGCCTGTGACACGATGACCCTTCCAGTCTTCAACACGACTCTTCAGGTCTTCCAGGGCTTCGAGTCTGTCTTCATTTTCGATGGCAGTGTTTGTGCGGGTCAAAACAGTTGTTGCACACTCCTTGCCCTTGAAGAGATCAGCCTTGATCTCCTCGCTGTAGTCACCCTTCTGGTACAAGGAATCAAGCAACAGTGGATACTTTGACAGTCTCTGGAAAGGCTTCATCAGAAAGCCGTACAGGGTTGGAGGAGATTCGACAAGCTGGCGCATGTCAATAGTGCCACCGGCTTCCTTGAGCTTGGCAAATTCTCTCATGACAACCTCTTCACAGAGCTTCTGGTTGGCGATGTATGGTTCATACACCATGAAACCCTCGTTTTGCTGGATGAAGATCTTTCCCCAGTTTTGCTCGTCCTCTGGCATAGCGTTGGTCTGCTCGACCTTGATAAGGAAACGACGTTGGAAGTTGAGAAGTTTGTCAAGGTTGTGGAAGATCTGATGGCTCACATCGCCCGAAACGACACCTTTGCTTTCGCAGAGCTGCTTGAAAGCCTGTAAGAGTTCAAGATGCTGTACGTATGTTCTTTCGGTTTGGACCAGTTCTTCGACAATGTGTTGTCGCTGACTGCGTTTTCCAGAGTGTGCGGCGATCTGATCCGGGCGGAGGTCTTCAATGATATGTTGCTGTACCATTATATCGAGCAATCTTGAAACCATTCTTACGACCTGGACAAATTAGAAAGAACAAGATATGTTGGGTTAAGAGAGTGATTACCTTGACAAAGCCACCAATGTCATCTTGGTAGAGATCGTAGAGAATGAAACAGTCCTCTACTGAAAAGTTGAGACCGTTGATGCAACCGCGCAAGAAACTCGATGTGAGGGCCTTTCCTTGTTTGGCAACGCTGATCTTGGAGACATCGACTTCAACAGGTTGATCGGGTCGCAGGATGTTGTATAGGGAGACGAGCGGATAGCCAAGCTGGAAGGTCTTCCAGATCAGCTGAACAACGTCGAGATCGTCATGCTGTTGTTCTGTTTCCAAGAAGTAGTCATCGAAGCCAGGGACCGCCAGGAGACGTTGGCGCAAGGTTATGCACATCTGAAACAGGGAAGCATCCTTGTCAGCAACCTTGTTCATGACATTGCCCGATGGCTCGACATTTCCCTGGACGGTAGAAGGGGCGGGTGAGAGCGAAGGCGTCGGCGGCACGTTGAACAGAGTAGATGTTGATGTGCCTTGAGTTGTGTCCGAGTTCCTAGATAGAACCGAGTGTATAGAATGCGAGGAGTGGGTGTGGTTCTGAGACTGGACCAGCGGCGAGGTTGCGGAAGGCATTTTATTGTAGAAAGCCTGGGGCGCGGTATGTGTTCGGGTCATTCCAGCATGAGAGGCAACCTGCATGATTGGGGGAGAGATCCAGGCGCGCGCGCAGACGTGGTATATAACGGAAAGCACACGTGGGCGTGTGTGTCGAGGTTAGAAACAGGTTTGGAGCGATGGCAGGATGCAGGTCGTCGGAGTTCACAAGCGCGTGCCGTGCGCGGTCGGAAGGTGTGAGAGCGCGATGCGGATGCAAAGATCTACAAGGGCATGTGTCTGAAGAAAGGCCGACTCTTTCTCAGGTGACAATCCCTCCTTCCTTGAGTGGGCGTGGACAAGGAGTGAGTGAGTGATTGCAGTGGTGGGGCCCGTGTGGAAGCCACTTTCTGGCCGTGGCTTTGGCTTGTTGTATATGTCTTGTTTGTGAGTGAAGGAGCGACTACGACTCTAGCGGCGACGGTTGGACACGACACTTTCCCGGCGGACTGGGCTGGAGAATCTTCACTGTTGCAGCGGCGACGACGACTTGGGACAGAGAGGTGAACAATGAAAGACAGACGGACACAGGCTCACACAAGGAATAGCGAGCACAGGCGGGCGGCCCTTCTCAAAGGACCCTGCTCTTTCTGGAGAGCCCCCGGCTCTTTCCTTTGTGAAACGCGCATGGGCCCCCCTTCCACATTTACCCTACCACTGGTCCACCACCATGCACACGCTCCCAGTAGATCAGCCTCTCTTGTTACAAGACCTGCCGCCTGCACCGTGACTCTTCCGGCTCTGCCTTGATGTCCCTCGACATCTCCAACCTTGTTCTGCGTGATCCGTGACTGTCTTTGCTCCTTGACCGCCTTGGAATAATCACAAGCGCCGGCAAGCCCGTCAGGTAGTAGTCCTGTAGAGCGCCTTGTTACTGGAGGCTGCGGCGATCACGCGAGGGCCACCGTCTTCTCCTCGCTTTCCTCGCCAAAGCAATCCGGATTGACGATCGTCCGTCCCGCCCGCCCAGTCGACTGAAATTCGTTCCTGACTCTTAGCACCAGGCAAAGGTCACTAAGTCGTCGCCGGAGAAGCAAACTCTGTTGATTGGCCCACGGGGGTGCTGACTCTGCGAGCAAGTCCTGATGCCAACTTCCTGACACACAGCAGAGTCAAAGAGAAGCGCCGCTCGCTGGACTCTGATCGCGCCTTCCGTCCCGACATTTAGCCCGATCATCATCTTGTTTACAATACCAAACTTGTCTTGCCTTGGCCACCAAAACACTCGTGCGAGCAGACGCCTGAAATGGCCCAAGAAGAAATGAAGGTCGACGAGGGCTACTCAGGAGGCTCCGAGGAAACGAGAAGTCTATCCGACAGCGATTCTACCATGCACATCGATCCCGTCGACGGTCATGTTTCAAAGTCATCCACACCCAACTTCGAGTCGATGCTTTCGGGCGTCCTAGGCCTGCCCCCGGCCCAAAGATCAGCCTTCATAGCCTCTCTGCTGCAACTGCTACCAGAGTCTGAGCGATATGGTATTTGCATAACTCGGTCATATCCACGCAGCACCCATCTGACCTGTGGCAGAAACCGCCTACACAGCTTTGCGCTCGCTGCGCACTTCGTCCATCGCATCCATAGTCGAGCGCCTCAACCCCCTCCTTCATCTTGATCCAGTAGTCTTCCTACCGCCCGAAATTACCTCTCAAATCTTCCTTCACCTCTCACCCTCCGATCTCCTCCGATGCTCGACCGCTTCCCGGCTCTGGCGCGAACGTGTCTTAGACAGCACCTTGTGGAGGACCTTCTTCGCCCGCGAAGGATGGATGCCAGATCTCGCAGAGGTCAGGAGTGGCGAAGCTGCTGAAGCCAGACGCCGCGTCCTGTCGCGCAGCACTCCCCAAAAGCCTCCTAGAAGGAAACCTGATGGCGAACTCGAGAGAAGTGGAAGCATCAAAAGAGCAAAGGAAACCGTCAACGGATGGAATGAACAACACAGTACTCTCGAGGCCGACGAGGATGCTGTTCTGCAGGATCCAGAAGATGGTGCTGCTTCACTGTCCGCCATGAGCCTCGCTTCCGAAGCCGATTACCTTGACATCATACCCGGAACGGATCTCTCTTCAAACTTGCTTCCCCAACTCTCTCCACTGCTCTATAACACATACGCTTCTGCGCCACGCATCAACTGGTTATACCTCTATAAGCAGCGGCGCCGACTAGAAGACAATTGGAACAAGGGGCGATACACGACATTCCAGCTGCCACATCCTGACCATCCCGAGGAAGCTCATGACGAGTGCGTCTACACGATACAGCACTCGCGTGACTGGCTAGTAAGTGGTAGTCGCGACAAGACCATTGCCATCTGGGATCTGGAGACTCAGAGGCGTGTGAGGACTCTCTCGGGAGCTCATATTGCGTCTGTGCTGTGTCTGCAGTTCGATGAGCGCCCGGACCAAGATATCGTGGTTTCGGGCGGAAGTGACTCCTTTGTGGTCATCTGGCGCTTCTCGACTGGTCGCATCATTCGCAAGATGGACGAAGCACATACTGAATCCGTACTCAACCTACGTTTCGATGACGACCTGCTGATAACCTGCTCAAAGGATAAGACCATCAAGATCTGGAATCGTAGAGAACTCTTTTTGGATAACGATCTCGTTCCGGCAGTGGCGAAACGTCAGTTGGAAATCGGCCATCCTATGAACCCTATCAAAGAGTACTCACTGCTACTCACACTTCTCGGCCATGGTGCAGCAGTCAATGCAATTCAAATGCATCAAGGTCAGATCGTTTCCGCTTCCGGAGATCGAACCATCAAGCAATGGGACATCAATACTGGTATATGCACAAGGACGTTTACCGGTCACACCAAAGGCATTGCCTGTGTGCAGTACGATGGTCGCCGTATCGTGAGTGGCAGCAGCGACAACACTGTCCGTATTTTTGACGCAGCTACGTCTGCAGAAGTTGCTTGTCTACCCGGCCACAGCAACTTGGTGCGTACTGTCCAGGCTCGCTTTGGTGATATGGCTATCTCATCGGAAGAGCTCGAGGCCGATGCACGCGCCGTCGATGAGAAATTCCATGACGCTCGCATGAATGGTTTGAACCCTGATCAAAACAGAGTCCGGGGTCAGCGCAACGCTGGCTCGAGCAACCCCAACGAGGTATGTGCCGTTGGTGCAAAGATTCCACCGGGAGGTGGTGGTAATGCCTGGAGCCGTATCGTATCAGGCTCCTACGATGAGACAGTCATCATTTGGAAGAAGGACTCTGACGGTAAGTGGGTTCCGAGCAGGAGATTGCGGCAAGACGAGATTCTCCAAAATAGACGGAGGTCTCGGGTGCAAGCTGCAGCTGCTGTCCAGCAGGCAACGCAACAGCCACGCCAGAACAGTGCAGACGAGCAAGACACAAATGTACAGCCAGCTCAGTCCACTCTCTCGGCCTCGGCGCCGGTCCAAGATGCACAGCTCCAACAAGACCTCCAACAGCTAGCCCAAATAAACATGCAGCAACAAGCCCACCAGCATGCACAGAACCACGCCGGGCCGGCTGCTCCACCTGCTAATCACCATCATCATCACGGTCACCACGGAGCTGCTGGACACCACGGCCGTCATCGTGTCAGAGAAGACAGCAATCGTGTTTTCAAGCTTCAATTCGACAGTCGACGTATCGTTTGTTGTTCACAGAACAGAGTCATTGTAGGCTGGGACTTTGCTGCTGGCGATACCGATCTCGAACAGGCGAGTCGTTTCTTTGGCGAGACGGACTAGGTCATGGCAATCACGGTGGTCTAAGTTTCGATCGAATTGTTGCATGCCTTGAGAGTCATGGTCGTCTTGAACAGTCCTTGAGCATCTTTCCTGGCGAAGGTTGTACTTTTAAGAGTCACGAAGCTCTTGACGAGCAAATACATAATGAATTGATTGTATACAATGTATCACACATTGTCCACCTATCCAGTCTCCTCGAAGCGCCATGACCCTGACCCGCGCGATGCTCGTAGAAAAATCAGGATTGTTCTTGGAAATGCAAACATCAGGTGATGTTTGTCGGACGGAGATTTACTCGACTGTTTACGTACGCGCAAGATACGAGCCTAAGGGGTGTAGATATAAAGAGCATGCAGGAGTCACAGAAAGAGTGCTTCCCTGCTCATCTCCATCTCCAAGCCGATCCCCGCCATGCCCCCACGTGCATGTCGAGTCGTTTGCGTTCAGACCAGCTGCAATGCACAGCGTGCGTTGCTACCAGAGCTTCGGTTAAGCAGTCAGCGCTATTGATTTAGATGCAGATCTACTCTGATGGTCAAAGAAAAGACAGCCGCAGCTTTTGGACATGTCGCAGTCAGCCAAAGAGGTAGGAGCAAGCACAGAGGCGCAGTGTTGAGCTGCAAGCGCTTCACGGCTGGCGAGGCGGTCTGCAGGTTGGCACACTCGCGGCACGTCTTGTGTGCAGCGATAAGAGTGTCGAAGGCGGGATCCAAGACATTGCTTTTGATCGAGAGACAGAGCGGTCATCTGGGCAAAGTTTTGGCCAGCGAAGCGCCGGCAACGGTATCCGTCAGTGCGCCGGAGAAGATGATGGCAGCTTCCCAACAGCTCGCAAGCCGAGAGGAGAGCCAGTTCTTTCCATTATTTGATAAGACCCCCGACACTCTTGCAGTTGACAAACGCTCATCGCTCATCACTGCCTTCTAATCGATAGCCAAACGACACAGGCCACCCATTTCTTCCGAGCAAAAAACACCAGCCTCTCCAAGCCATGTCAGAGAACACCGGTCCCAAGGGTACGTGAGTCAACAGCTCTATCGTTGCTTTCCCGTCATCGGCCCAGCTTCTTGTCTTTTTGTCCTTCTCTCCTTCACACCCAACACCATGCGGCCTCTTGCTCAATTCGCTGTACGAGCTTCTCGCTCTGGCAGAGCATTGCGTGCATTCAAGCCTACACCCAATCGCTTCTTCCACACATCACCACGCTCGCTGTGTCCGGACCCTCAGAACGAGAACGACGATGACTACCGTACCATTGCCCACACAACACGACCATCCTAACAAGCGACAATGCTGACCATCTATTTGTACAGGCGGCTTCGCCCACACCCTCGCCGAGCGCGTTGAGCAATGGAGCACCAGCATGGAGAAGTCCGACCCTGACTTCTTCCCCAAGTCAGCAAAGGGCCAGTCACCCAAGATTCTCTGGATCGGATGCGCTGACTCTCGTATCCCCGAATCCACCATTTTGGGTCTGAAGCCTGGCGAGGTTTTCGTCCACCGCAACATTGCCAACATCATCACACCCACCGACATCAACTCGCTTTCCGTCATTGAGTTCGCCGTTGCTCACCTCAAGGTCGAACACATTCTCGTCTGCGGCCACACCAGCTGTGGTGGTGTCAATGCCGCCCTTGGAAACACCAGACTTGGTCTTCTCGACGTTTGGCTGCAGCCCATGCGCCAGTTGAGAATGGAGCACACAGAAGAGCTGGAGAAGATGGGATCTCAGGCTGAGAAGACCCACAGACTCAGTCAGTTCAACATTTTGCGCAGTCTCGACACTCTGAGAATGAACCCTACCGTCATCGACGCCATGGCCGAGCGCAACTTGGAGCTGCACGGTGTCATCTACCACGTTGAGAACGGCAAGCTTGAGGTTGTCGAGTCCACCGAGGAGGAGAACAGACTGAAGAAGCGTCTTGCTGCCTTCACCACAAAGACTGCATAAGTGCAATGTATACATTTTTGAAAGGGCCCTCTCGAGGTCCGTGGAGTAATTTTGGAGTAGGCATTGGCAAACACTCGGTATGGCCTATTATGATAAACAGGAGGTGGGGACTATTGGACGAAAGCTAGCTCTACAGGTTGAGCGTGTTCAATCGCGGCAACACATAATCAACATCGAATTCACATCAACCGACTTTGCTCATATATGGCCAATCTTCCAAATACTTCGTGAGTCAGCGTATCCACTTTGTGGAGCCATTGCGATGCCGGATGTTCGGACATAGCGGCATAGCTCCATGGTAATGGAATAAGTTGCTTTGTCTTCTGCCTTCAATTCTTACAAACACAACTGAGCTAGCAGGACAACATGCACGAACTAGCAGCGTACGCCAAACCGCAAGAGTCCAAGATGAAGTACCAGTAGTGAGTTCTGTGATTTTCTGCTGGGATCGGCCATCCATATCCTGACCTTCGACCTAATCTAGCTTGGGACAATCCGGACTCAAGGTCTCTCAGATCATTCTGGGAGCCATGTCATATGGTTCCTCCAAATGGCAGGACTGGGTGTTGGACGAGGAGCAAGCATTGTGAGCATTTACCCACTCAAAGAGAGTAAGAAGCAGCAATTAGCTAACTCCTTCTTCAAGACCTCTACTCAAATATGCCTACGACCGCGGCATCAATACTTGGGATACTGTTCGTCTCTCCCATTCCCGCTGCCATAACCCGACTACTCACAACTCCACAGGCCGACGTCTACTCCAACGGCCGCAGCGAAGAAATCATCGGCAAGGCAATCACAGAATACAAAATTCCTCGCCATCGCCTCGTGCTGCTGACAAAATGCTACTTTGGCGTCACTGACGACGACAACAATGTTCACCAACCCACGATCCCTGAAATGATGACCAATGACGGGGATCTGGTGAACCGCGTGGGATTATCGAGAAAGCATATCTTTGATGCCGTGGAAGCTAGTGTGAAGAGATTGGGTACTTATATCGATGTGTAAGTTTTCTTGGAAAACATCTTTTTGTTTCTTTGTCTCGTTGTGGTAGAGAAGAAACTTGCTGATGAGAAATGCGGAAACGTACAGATTGCAAATCCACAGGCTGGACAGAGAAGCCCCGAAAAAGGAAATCATGAAGGCATTGAACGATGTCGTTGAAAAGGGCTGGGTGCGCTACATCGGTGCTTCTTCAATGGCAGCTTGGGAGTTCCAACAACTGCAGGTAAGCTCTACTCTCTTTTCTTCTTCCTCTGATCGCACGAGACCAAGGCAAAGCAAAAGAAGGAGAAAAGACTGACGAAAGAATTCATCAAAAAAGAACATTGCAGAAACAAACAACTACCACAAATTCATCAGCATGCAAAACTACCACAACCTCCTCTACCGCGAGGAAGAACGCGAGATGATACCCTATTGCAAAGCCACTGGCGTGGGCTTGATCCCCTGGTCCCCCATGGCCCGCGGCATCCTCGCCCGCCCTTGGTCCTCTCGCACATCAACCCGCGAGTCCTCTGACAACACACTCAAAGCTTTGATCCGTAACAAAGAAACCTCCACCGACGAAAAGATCGTGAAGAAAGTTGAGGAAATGGCAGAGAGAAAGGGAATCAGTATGGCGGGTGTGGCGGTGGGGTGGAGTGTTGCCAAAGGCGACATTCCGATTTTGGGGTTGAGCAGTAAGGAGAGGATTGATGAGGCGTGTGCGAATTGTAGGGTGAAGTTGAGTGAAGGGGAGATTGCCGAGTTGGAGGAGTTGTATGTGGCTAAGGCTGTTAGTGGGTTTTAGAGGATCCTTTGGATGATGAAACACAGAGATTAGGGGTAGAATGATGGAGCATGTAGACATGAAAATATCTCATTGCCAAAATAAACGAATAGCTCTATATTTCCATCCACCCCTTTTCCAATACCTCTGACTTTTGACACGGGAAGCTCTAGTAAGTACCAGCCTTGCCAGCACAACCCATATTATCGATCCAATACTCGCATTGCTTCTTAATCAAATCCGTGCCCGTCTCCAGTTGCTCGGTCAAAGGCACTTTGCCGGTCTTCTCGGCCGTGTAAGCAAAGTAATCCGACAACACCATTTTGTTGACGTTGACGCGTGTGACTCCTCTCTCGATGCATTTGAATAGGATCTCGGGGATGAATTCGTTGGTGCCGTGGAGCACGATTTGGACTCTGTCGTCTACTTTTTTCTGAATGGCTTCGAGACTGTTGTTTCGGTCGTTAGTAAAGGGTTGCTGGATGGAGGTTTGGATCGAGGGAGAGAGAGAGGGAGAATAAGCTTACCGGTCGTAGTCCAGATGGATGTTTTCCACGCCGTGGTAATCACCATGTACATTTCCGAACGCAGGAGCCAGGAAATCAATCCCGGTAGCGATGAAATCGTCGACTTCCTCTGCTGTGGTCATCATGCCCTCCAGTTCTGCAGTATCCTTGACGCCGTCTTCGCCTCCTTCGATACGTCCCGGCTCGGCTTCAGTAGCGATGCCCTTGGAATGGCACAACTTCACAAGCTCAGTGGTTTTGGCAAGGTTCTCCTCTTTCTCATAGTGTGACATGTCCACCATGATGGAATCGAACATGGGTGTACCGTCATGTTTCTTGAGATCTGCAGCTCGCTTGATGACTTCCGGATCTTGAGCATGGTCCATGTGTAGAGTTACGGGTACTGAGGCGGCTGCACAGGCTTCGGCGGCGGCAGACACGAAGGAAGGTGAATAGTGCAGTGCCCAAGGGAAGAGCAGAATTTGGAGAGGTGCCTTTTTTGCTTCGGCGGCGCGGATGGCGCCGATGATGGTTTCAAGGTTGTACGATACGACTCCCAGGACGCCGTATTTGCCTTTGGCTGCTGCGTTGAGCATGCGTACGGCTGGGTTGTTGGTGAGCTTTTGGAGTGCCATTGTTGCTGATTATGGTAGGCTTAATTGGAATCTATGATAGTGTGTTGACTAAGATTTGTTTCCTCCTTGAAAAGCAGAGCGAGTCGAATTGGAATGAACAGAGGGGTTTCTAGAAGAAGATAAAACTATCGCGCCGTCCATGTTCGAGGATATATAAACAACCGGTAAGGTCATTGCCCCGCTACTTCTACCCCACCGGTCTTCTCGCCGAATCCGTCTCCCGCGTTGCCCACCCTGGGCTTCCGAAGCATTCTGCCGAGCGGAGGAGAGTGGAGGATCCTCGGAGGATGCACGCCGTGGTCATCGGTCGTTTTGCCGAAGAGGCTATTCGGTGTGACATGTGCCGATGCCGGAAGTCGGGTAGCGATTGCGAATGATGATGCATTCTTGTATATATTCAGTCTATGAAGGTCTGCTGAGTCCTCAGGTTGCAGCAAAAGGCCGCCTCGCTTTGATGAGAGGATGCCAGAAAGAGAGTCTGGACAGGAATAATGAAACAAGAAATGAGAATAGTCCAAAAAGAAGATGCTTTTCCACACGTACTCGTAACTTCGTTCATGTATTGGGCAGCAAGGCATTAATCATTACTAACCGAGCAGATGTCGAGCGACAGGCCTGCAGAGCCTCTTCCAAGAGGTTTCGAGAAACAGACGTGTCGAACCGTGTTGGCAGGTGGCATGCATGAGTACTGACCTGACAACCTCGTGCAGACCAACAAGCTTATGCATAGTACCGGAGGATACCAGTATGGCGGCTCGCAGGGTATCCGTCTCGTAAGACATACTGTCGTGCATGGCCTCATCTTCGAGTGTCCTTTGTGGATACATCATGGGTGTCGACGTTGCTCATAGGATCCATCCAACCATGAGTGGTTTGAGGTGTGAGGATTTCGGAAATGCTTTGTCCTAGTTGGCATGTCCGTTCGTAGACACGTCTTCTTCTACTTCAACGTACTTGGCACATGCAAAGTAGCCTTTGTTCTCGACCACACCACGGTTCTTGACGACAGCCGTGTACTTGATGACCCATTGAGGGATGACCTGGCCGTCCATCTTTTGACCGTTCTCTTGACGCTTTCTCTTCTCTCCAATCTTCTCCGAGGCTTGCGACAGGACACCAGCACCTTCGTGATCGAGAAGTCCTCTAATGGTACCACGAGGCATGATATTGACCGAGTCATTGTTGACGAGCAGTTCAACGTTCTTGCTCTTGGCCAGGCTAGATAGCGGCTGGGGTACGCTACAACAGTCGCGTAGACTGATTTGGTTGACCGAAGGCTGAACACTTGCCTTCTCGAGGAAAGGTTGCAGGCGGTTTGCGCCAAACTCGGATACACCTAGTCTTCGTACCAGTCCATCTTTGTGCAGCTTTTCGACCAGCTTCCAGGTCTCCAGCTGGTTGTCCACAGGCTCAGGAGAAGATTCCTTTGTTCCTCTGCTCTTGATCTTGTCCGGGCAGCACTCGCTCTCCTCGTCAAAGTAGACACCAGGGAACGAAACAATCAAGAGGTCGACATTGGGCATGTGCAGCTCCTTCTGAACCAGATCAATCGCTTGACGAAGATGCTCCCCTCTTGCAGAAGTGTCTTCATCGGAAAGGAAGAAGATCTTTGCGGTTATATCATATTGGTCTCTCTCTTCGTGTAGGGAACTGTTGGTGAAGTCGAGTCGTGGGATGTACATCGTTTTGGCGTCGTCCGAGTACGAGACCCAATCCGCATGTTGAGAAGTGCCATTCTGCTTGGGCTCTTGTGAGAGTTCTTTGGCCTCCTGCTGTGCGCCCTCGAAACTGTCGCGTAGGCTCCATGTGAGTTCGGTATGGGAATTGTCGGCGGCATTCACGCCTTGTTGAAGCATGGTATTGCTAGAAGATATGAGCACAAGCCGGCATGACGCAGTGTAGTAAGCATTACCCGGTGGATAGAATAATGGTTTCGGCCGTCATGATTGTTGAGGTGGATTTCTAAGCGGAAAAAGTAGGAGATGATTAGGACGCTCGAAAAATGCAGGAAATGTACAAAAAAGCAAAAGGCAGCAGGATGCAATGCGAGTGCGACGATTGGAACAGCAGAGAGCAGGCAGATGTCGTGTGAGTGGCGGTAGGAATACTTGAGAAAAGGTAGAGGAGTGGGATGGTGGGATGGGATTGTATGATTTGGGGCTGACTTGAGGAAAGCGCTATCGCCGAGGTTGGCCGAAAGCCAAAAAGGCAGTTGCGGCGCGGAGGGACAAAGTCTGGAGCAGGTGCCAGGTGTGAGGGCTGCGACTGTGACAGGCTGGCTGTTGGCATCGTACACTCAGGAGGGGCATTGTTTCTCGACGCAGCAAGCTACTCTCTACTTTCAACAACCAAGATGCCCATCAAGTAGGCCGCTCTCTCTGTCCGGGAGTGCTTGCCCTTGCTAACGCGCTCGCTAGATATCTGATTCTGTTGTCAAGGCAGGGCAAAGTGGTGAGCGCAGCAGCGTGCGAGCTGCAGAGTGGCAGGAGCTAACGCAACCAACACAGCGCCTCGCAAAGTGGTTCACAACACTGTCGCCCAAGGACAAGGCAAAGATTATCAAGGATGTATCGCAGCTAGTCCTTGCCCGCCGCACGCGCATGTGCAACTTCCTCGAGTACAAGGGTCGGTCGCATCGTGTCCCCCACCCACGCACCAATCCACAAGCTGACGGATTGTGTCAAAGATTCGAAAGTTGTCTACCGCCGCTACGCTTCCCTCTTTTTCATCGCCGGTTGCGCCTCCGACGACAATGAGCTCATCACACTAGAAATTGTCCATCGCTATGTCGAGCAGATGGACAAATACTACGGCAATGTCTGCGAGCTCGACATTATCTTCAATTTCCAAAAAGCATACTTTATCCTCGACGAGCTACTGCTAGCTGGAGAGATGCAAGAGAGCAGCAAGAAGAATGTGCTCAGGTGTATTGGCCAGCAAGACAGTCTTGAAGACATGGAGGTACGCATTCCCATCTCTACACACTCGCCGTCGCTTCTCGCAATTCCTGCATACGCTGCTGCTGCTTCGAGAATTCGACGCCGCTTTTCATCCCAGCCAACACCACTCTCATCCATCTGGCATCTGCCAACACGTACTCACACTCATCCAGGTCGAAGACGAAGCCGTTACGCGCATCATGTAGAGGCAGCCTTTCAACCATGCCGCCGTCGACATGACCGCTTCTCATACTTCCCAGCACTCGCAGCATTTTATGGCGTTACATCGGAAAACAGGAGTTACTGGTGGTTCTGTGATTTGCATTTGGACAACGATACCACAACATGTGCACTACTAGCAATACAAACGAGTGTCCCTCGCCTTAGGCAGGGCTTCCGGGTCTTAGACCTGCTGCTCAATCATAATGACCATCCAACGATGCCCTTTTTGGTTCAGGCTCTTGGTGTGACTCTGCTGCGTTTGCTCTTGCTATCTGTCTCTCTGTCCTTCGCTTCCTGTTCTTACTGAGATCAATTGGCTGTCTTGGTTATTGACCTCGTCGTGGTGTATTGACTTTGTCTTTTTTAGGTCCTTGTCTCGACTCAAGATGTCCCTCTTTTAGACACTTGTGTCATGGATATCAACAACAACAAAGCGAATCACAACAAGCGGCCACGTTCTCGACATGTTGGTTGATACGTCAAACTGAGACGGTTGTTTTGGCAGACAGATGTTTGAGGTCCGGGCTCTGATTGGCGGCTGGAAGCTGGCAGCCGGCAGCCAAACCGCGCATGCGTCACCAAAGCCCCAAACCGCCGAGCGTCGAGAGAGGGACCGCATTCGGCCACAGCCAGTCTCGCGATCCAACGGGCCCCTCGGCCGCTCGTAATACACCACTGCACAGCTATCACCACCACTCATCCTTGCTCTCTTCCGTCCCCCAGCGATTTATTATTCGACCCAGCACCATTATCCACATCTGCGACCGACTGCGACACTCGTATACCCGGTCGACCGCTTATCAGCAGCCGTTCGACTCCTGCTTGCGCACTACCGCCAGTCGTCGCATCTCGTCACGCGTTTCTATCAAGCACCTTACACACATCCTTCACTCGCCCAGCAAACATCTGGACGAATCTCTACCACTCTATACCGACAACTATCCTTATCGTATCACGTAACATCCGCCTAGCAACGGCGCATCAACCTGCACCATGAAGGTGAGCTCATCCGACGCGACATCATTCGCAGCCTGCTAATCTGTGTTCAGTACGTTCCTCTGCGCGACTTCCAAGTCATCACAGATGCCCTCAATTTCTCGACCACCGACCTGCACGTCATTGGCAGCTGCGACCTCTACACAACGAAAGCTGCTGGTAGCGACAAGAAGCTGTACAAGAACATTGAAAACTCGCTCGAAAAGGAACATGGAAATTTGTTGCGCTTGGCCGCATCGCTATCGCCCCCATCAATTCCCATCGACAGCAGGAAGAAAGAGCGCAAGCCATCAGTCCACATGCCCGAGATCAATCTTTCCCGCGACAGCCCTTTCGGTTCTTTCAACCAGATCAGCGCAAGACGAACTTTCGCCTATCTTATCGCAACCCTTAACGCATCACATCCTGACTACGACTTCTCACACATCCTCCGTCCTACCGACTTCCGCAAGACAACAGGCACAGCAATCAGGAGAAGCGTCGATAGCACCCTCATGAACATGCGCCCTCGTCGCATGTCCACTCTTCTGTCACCTCATGCCAAATCGTCTCTGAGTGCTGGTTCACCTCAAGGCATCACTTCACCAAATGCAGAGTTTGTATGGGGCGAGCATATGTGGAAGCTGATGGACAAGGAGATGGACCTCAAAGCCTGTGAGAAGTACACATGGGATCCTGAGGATGATCCCTTCGAAGGCGAAAGTGCTTTGTGGAGTCAACACTACTTCTTCTTCAACAAGGACAAGAAGAGAGTTTGCTACCTCAATTTCCGCTCATTTAGTGTCTTGTCACACTCACCCGCAAACGGTATGCATCCACGCACCGTCCCCATCACCAATCCTGGAGTTGGAGAGGGAGCAGGAAAGAGAGCCCAGTACTGGCTTGGCCACAGTGTTGATGACGACGATGTCGACAACTGGAAAGAGGACGACGATCTCGAGTTTGATGACTCGATGAGCATCGACAACGACAGCAATGAAGGCGAGTACAGGAACGACCTCGACGATGTCCGCGACAAGCTCGAGGACGGCTACTACGCCTGGGCTGATGGCACTGTTGATTCGACCGACGCCTCTGGTTGGGATCCTCGTCGCATGCACCGTGGCTCTAGTGAGGGTCCGGCTGATGCCATGGAGATCTGATCTGCTGAGCAAGATATCACATCTTGATGGTCATCGCGGCCATCACTATTCACGAACGCTGGACGTTAATTTCTTGTTCATACTAAGTTCTAATCTGGGGATCGGAGTGGTTCATGGCAGGGTTGGCAATGGAGTTTGGGGTGTTTTCTCTTTCTTCTGCTTTTATGACTATACCAGGTGCTGGGTGCTTGGAGTGGGAGATAGCCAAGTGACTCGGCCTGGATGGATGTGTTAATACCGCCTACATCGTGTTTTACCTGAGAACAAAGGAAGTTCGCAATTACTACAACGAGATTCTCTGCATCTTGTGCCAGTCTTGTTATGATATAATGCAGCACCTTGATGATTACAGCATAATTCACATGTGGATCACAGCAATATCAGAGCCGCGCCACCCGAGATCGATCAGATTGAGATCAGACCAAGAGGGCACAGGAGTATGATTCCGGCAAATTGTGGTACGATAAGAATTGGAACAGACATGGGAAATTGAGGAAAAGGTCCAACGGAATTCGTCAAACTCGTGTATCGTCATCTCATCTCCCAAAATTCCGTGAATACCATCATCCCAAGTTCTCCACACAAAACAACAAGGTTGGACACCACAACATAAAGATGGAAGGTTCAGACGACGAGCAACACTCAGTCTACACTGTGCTGGTCACAGGCGCAAACAGGTAAACTCGCGACAGAGAGATACGAACCCCAAAGACCAATGACTGACATGCAACAAATAGCGGTCTAGGCTTCTCAACCTGCTGCCGCCTCATCGACGAATTCCTCTTTACACGCCCGCAAACACAATCGCTCCACCTCCTCATCACCACTCGCTCTGCCTCAAAAAACAAAGACACACAATCGCGACTGCAGCAGCACTTACAAAAGACACTCCAAAAAGCCGACAAGAGCACCCCCGGCATCTCCAAAGTTTTGGCCTCGCGCATAGCCATCTCAGGCGAACAAGTGGATTTGTGCAATTTGCGCAGCGTCAAAGAGCTCGGGGAG
>Ga0058697_10000312_pt1 | contig 22418 bp, 41 predicted proteins | sample AgamicAsMae_FD_66619 | JGI IMG/M metagenome (GOLD analysis project Ga0058697, IMG submission 66619) | Agave microbial communities from Guanajuato, Mexico - As.Ma.e | ecosystem: Host-associated > Plants > Phyllosphere > Phylloplane/Leaf | place: Guanajuato, Mexico | collected 2012-06-04
GAGCACCGCTAGCGGTGCTCATGCGCAACGTACTCGATGACGCAGTCGGCTATTGGTTCATGCTGCTACCCGTCATCATCTTCAGCCCGTTCGCGCTGTGGTTTCTCAACCCGCCTGCCGAGTATGGACTCTGGCGTCTTGTCGCGTTTCTGGCAGTCAAACTCTGGCGCAACACGACATGGCGCCGACTCCCACCCCGGCACGAACTCGCCGAAGCCAACGGACTGCGCGCCTTTCTGCGCGTCATCAATAACTACCGGCGACGCGAGACGCTCGGTCTAGCCGATCAACCCGACCTCGCCAAGATCGAGTTTCGGGATGGCGCGGTGTGGTTGCCGGTCGGCAATCGCCTTGAGCCGCGCGCCATCTTCAGGGTACCGACCGTCAACCTCGAGACGGCCAGCGCAGTCACACGTCACGCTGCGCGTGCGCAGTGGGGCGCGATCGTCAATGCGTTGCCTCACCCGATCCAGATCGTCATCCGATCCGTGCCTGTCGACACAATGCCCGTACTCAAACGGATCGCAGCGCACGGACTGAACGGACGACGGCTCGCTGAGTGGCTCGGCGCGCATCTCCGCGGCGCGGGACTCGTGGACCGTCAACGGTACTTCGTGGTGCCGGCCGAGAACGCCGAGCAACTCGACGATCGCTGCACGGCGCTTGAATCGAGCATGCGCCGCATCGGCCTGGAGATGGAGCGTATCGTCGCTGAGGATACGATACGCCGCACGCTAAGTGCGTTCCTGACGCCACGACTGCGTCAGACCATGCCGGGCGTGGTCGACGTCGGCTCAAGCAACCGTATCGTTGTCGACGGCCAGCACATTCGCGCTTTCGATGTAGGCGAGCTGCCGCCAACGATCTTTAGCGATTGGGCCGCACCGCTGTTTGATGGCGACCTCGCGCTCGACTGCTCGCTCGACATTGAGCCGCTCGATCTGACGTGGGCCAAGCTGAAGCTCGATGCACGCTTCAATCAGATCGGCTCATCGTCGCCGTCGCCTGGACGACAGGTCGCGCTTGAGCAAATCTCGGGGCTGCGCATGGCGTATGAACGGCGCCAGACGTTGCCGATGGACCTAACGCTCACGATCGTCGTACGCGCCGAGACCAAGAAAGCGCTCGACCGACAGACAAAGCGTCTCAAGCAACGGGCGCGGGATCTCGGCATCGGTCTGCGGATCTTCCGCTGGGAGATGCGCGGCGGCTGGCTCGCGGTGTTGCCGATTCGACGCAAGCCCATGCCACGCCGCGGACTGCCGGTCGAAACGGGCACGGTCGCGAGAACCTATCCCCACAGCTCAGGCACGCTCCAAATCGAAGGCGGCGTGCCGTTTGGTGTCGCGGCCTCATCGCCAGTCACATTCACGGTCGCGCAGCCTCGGCGCCGCGGCCGTAAGGGGTGGCGGCATATGTGCTGGTATGGCAACACCGGAAGCGGCAAGAGCTACTCGTGCAAGTGCTACCTATCGCGCGAGCACTTCGCGAACGGGCTACGCATCTTCGGCATTGATCAGGACGAAGGTGAGGAGTTCTCGGGGCGTTTCTGCCGCTACCTCGACGGCTCACGTGTGCCGATCCGTTCGCTCGAGGAGGCGCGGGCCTTCCGCTTTGACGACGTGCTCGCGGTGCCGAATCCGCGCGTCGTGATCTGGAATCTACACGAGTCTCCGATGCGCGAGCGCGGGCTCATCTTTGCGGAACTCAAAGACAAGCTGTGCGCCCATCTGCTCGCTACCAAGGGCCAGCGCGCGGCGCTGGTGATCGATGAGGCGGTCACGGTCACACGCCAGAGCAAAGAAGGCACGGACGCGCTGTACGACCTAGCGACGCGCGGGCGGCACTACACGATCGAGCTGCACACGCTGACGCAACTTGCCTCCGCATGGTTCAAGAGCGACATCGGCCAAGCCGTGCAGGGCACGAGCGCAAATCAGTGGTACGGCCAGATCGAGGACCGCGAGCGCGATGAGATGGTCAAGAACGGCGTCAAGTTCTCACGAGAGGAGTTAGACCTGATCGAGCGCGCCGGCCAAGGCGAAGGCTTACTGGTAACAGGCGGGCGCCGCGTCTGGGTCAACCTGTATGGACACACATCAGACGACGAGTTTGCGGCCTTCAACACGGATAGCGACGATGAGGCCACGGACGAACGGCGCAACGGTCATCTCGCGCCATTCGCGCTCGCGGCCGATTGACGTCGAAGTCGGCGTGCTCATCCCGATCGGCTGCCTGGTGCCGCTCCTGGCACTAGCAGCCGTCGGCCGGTTGTTGCTGAGGCACCGATGACGCCCGAAGTGCTGATGTTGCCTGTCGTCGGCGTGGGGATCGCGACGTATGGCATCGGGACATACGTCAGCCGAAACCGCGGCATGGGAAGTGGCACGGGAAGTGATGCACTACGGCCCGGCTGGCTTGCGCGACGCCGGGCTCGCGGAGGGATCGCGCACAAGCCGCGACAGGTTGGCGTCGGCTACCAATCAGCGCGCCAGGCTGTACGGCTCGACCTCGAGACGCTCGCGCTGCCCGGCTACGTGGGCGGTGCGCCGGGTTCGGGCAAGACGACGCTACTGCGCCAGCTCATCGCCGGCTTTCCTGGGCCGGTGATCGTGCTGGACGCGAAAGGCAGCATGGACCTCGTCGACGCGATGTACGGCGCGGCCGGCAACGTGTGGGAAGTCGGCGGCCCGCTCAAGCTCGACGTACTCGATGACAACCCGGCCACCCTCGCCGAGCAACTGCTCGAGGGCGAGATTTTCACGGACCGCGCCGCCGTGTACCGGGCGATCGCCGAGCATGCGGTGATCAGAGCCGCGACCGTACTCCAGTGGCGCGCGGAGCCGCGCGAGCCGGCGCGCATCCTCGAATTGATCTCCAGTCCCGAGACGTTGCGAGAGGCGATTCGCCACAGCATGCCGCCGCTCGATTCGACCGCGCGGCGCTGGCTAACCGAACTCGACAAGCCGAGCCGGACGATGGAAGAGGGTTTTCAGACGTTCGGCGAGCGGCTCGGGACGCTGCTCGACTCGCCCGCAGGCGCCTCGCTCGGGACGGGCCCGGAGAGCATCCGACTGCAAGACGTGCTCGCCTCAAAGGGGAAGCTACTGATTCGGCTCGACCCACGGTACGGGATGATCTCGCGCAAGGTCGGCGCTTGGACGTTGGTCGCGATGCTGAGGATGGCTGCCGAGCTGCGACGCGCACGGTGGCAGGGGCGATGCCTGTTCGTCGTCGATGAGCCACGGTCGCTTGGGCACGAAGGGCGGCATCTCATGGATCTGATTCAGACGGCGCGCGACGCGGGGATCGGGGTTGTGATCGCCGATCAGGGCGTGGCCGGATTGAGCGCGGTCCACCCGGACATGCCGCAAGCGGTGCTACGGCTCACAGCGTGGCAGGTTGCGTTCCGACAAGGATCGCCAGCCGACGCAGAGGTCATGTCGGCGCTGTTCGGGCATCGGTGGCGTGCTGATCAAACGCGCTCGAGCGACGGGCGCGTGATGACGCGCCAGGTCGAGGACGCACGCGTGCCGGCCGATTGGCTGATGCAGCTTCCGACGGCGCACGCCTGGGTACGCGCGACGCCGGTCGGCTTGACCGCGCGCGAGCGCATCGCCTCGATCGTGGTTGCGATGCCGCCGAGCTACCGGGTGCCGCCTCGCAAGATGCTGCCGGCGCCCGCGGGGACACCAGCAGACGAGGGGGTCACTCCTTCAATACCCGACCCTACCGTTGACACGTTGACAGAGCGGAGGGAAGCGCTGGCGAAGCGAAACATCCAGCGCTTGATCGGAGAGGCGGATGAGCAGGGGTGTCGGAAATGGCGCGGATCGCACAAAGAAGACAAGTACGGGGATTTCCGGCCGGTCTGTTATTGGGACGGGAAGTCGGATCAGCCGACGCACCGGGTGCTGGCCAAGTGGCGTGATCCTGAATTACCGAGCTCGTGGGACGTGCATCATTCGTGTCTGCATCGATGGTGTGTGGCAGACGGTCACTTGGTGGCAATGCCACGAGGGGAACACCAACGGCTGCACGCGGCGGAGAGACGGGCCGCAGTAGACGGGAGCCGGGTCGTGATAGAGCAAGCCGAGTTACCGATTGAGGGACCAACGAAGGCAGAGCAGGCGCGGTCACTGAAGGCTGCGGGGCGGTCGCTACGGCAGATTGCCAAGGAGTTGACAGTGAGCCACGAGACGGTGCGGAAGTGGGTTGATGGTGTCAAAGTTGACGGTGGGGGTGACAGTGGCGCGGCATAGTGCGGAGTACGAGGCCGTGATGCGCTCTGAGCGCTGGCGCGCGTTGTGTCGGAAGCGCGGGCGTGAATTAGGTTGGCGTTGCGAGCGCTGTGGCTACCGTGGACGGCTCGAAGGGCACCATTGGCGCGGGTATAGCTCGCTTGGCAAAGAAACACCGTGGGATGTGGAAATGCTGTGCGGCCGGTGCCATGCCTGGCGACATGGTCGGGTGTACTGGCCGGATCGACTGAGGTTGATCGTATGGTTGTGTGTCGGCGCGGTGTTGGCGTGGATCATCTGGAATCGTCCATGACTGATCCGGGTCAGGGGGCTGCGCCCCCTGGGGCCAGTCGCTTCGCTCCTTCCCGCCCCGTACCCCTGCATGATGGGCGCTGCGGCGCGGAGACGGAACGCGACCCGCTTTGTTGAGTGTGGATGCCACGGTCGGCAACGCACGTCAAGGCGCTGTGGCGCCTCCTACGCTTACGCTTCGGCCGCAAGCGGTGACGCGCGCCGCCGCCCGCGACGCTGGACAGATATCAAAGCGGGTAGCGGGAGTGTGATCGCATGCCGATAGTGCCGATTGAGTCATGGCAGGAGTGGTTGCTGCTGATGCTGGCGATCATGCTGTGTACGTTCTGTCTCGGGGTGTACGTTGGGCGCGTGCTGCGGAGTCGCCAGTGACGCGGGCGGAGGCAGAGCGCGAGTTGCAGGCATGGCGGGAGTACCGACGATTGCGAGCTGAGCGGTTTGCCGAGATGCACGCGGCGTGTGCGAGTGCATGGAAGGGAGCGCACAATGAAAACGATGACGATTCCGCGGCGAGCTGTGCTGGGGCTGGTAATCGTGGCGCTGGGCTTGGGGCTGTGGGTGAGGCCGATGGTTGATCGAGCGACACAGGGACCGCAGACGGTGACGGTGAACCTGATCAGCGACGGTCAGGTCGTGTCATCACAGACCGTGCCGTATCCGTAGTTAGGAAGAGAGCAGCCGATACACGTCTCCCCTACGGCTGCCCGATCCCTCATCGAATGGTCATCTATTGGGGGGTTGAATTACTCAACCAAAACGTTAGGCTAGCGAGGCAGGCTCCTTCGGGAGTTCTGCCGAGCGGCCCGTTCCCCGTCTCGCCTTCCACGGTACGGCGGGGGCGGGTCGTCAGCGTTGCCCCCTCCGGGGCCTGCACCGCTAGTGAATATGCCGCGACGCACAGTTGCGTCACGCTGCGGTTTAGTCTTGGTCGTGTCGCGCCATTTCTTGCTTGCAAGCGGGAGCGGTACGCGTCGGGCGAGCTCGACGTCGACGCCGCGGGTATAGGTTTTCACCATGCCACTCTCAGGATGCCATCCCATACGTTCGACGAGTACCGGCAGTGCGCGCGGGTCATCGCGGTATTCGTCGGTGAAGTAGGAACGTCGAAAGGCGTGCGGCGGGCGGTTACCGTCGATGCCCGCCTCTTCGCACAGCGCGTGCAGTGCTTTGCGCAAGCCTGACGGGTCGAGGCGGTTGCCTTTCTGCGTAAGCCAGAGCGCCGGTGTGCGGCCGGGCCCGTACACACGCTGACGATAACGCAAGTAGTCGTCGAGCGCCTCGATGACCTCGCCACCGTCGCGCGGGTCGTCGGGGTCGACGAGGGTCAAAACACGCCACTTGCCGCCCTTACCCTTGCGAATCGTGAGCGTGCCTTCGTCGAGGTCGATGTCATCGACGTTGAGGGCGCAGCACTCGGCCGCGCGTAGGCCGGTGTTGGACAGGACCTCGAGCAACGCCAGATCGCGTGCGATGAGAAAGCGCGGTACGTGATCACGTAGCAAGCGCATGCGTACGGCCGCCTCGAGGCGTGCGTAGTCGCCGTCCTCGAGGCGCTGCTGTATGCGTTCGGGCACGCGCGGCGCCTTGACCATGCTCAGATCGGGCAAGGGAAGGTCGGGGTACTCGTCGTGCAGGCGTCGGACCATCGTGCGCGTCGCTTTGACGATGTTCGCGGCGTTTGCCTCGCCGCCGCGCCAGTTGGTGGCCGCGCCGGTTTCCATCGCCTGAGCCGCGGCACCGCGGAGCAAGTTCGGCGTGAGATCGCCGAGATGTGTGCGCTTGTGTGTGCGCGCGTACGAGTAGAGCTGCGCGAGCGCTTGACGATAGATAACGATGGTGCGACCAGCGAAACGCTTTTCGAGGCGTGCCAGGCCCAGGAAACAGGAGATCGCGTCGGCAAGGAGCACAAGGCTTCCCCCAGGCCGCGCTAACTGCTGCGGGCCGCGCGGTCGCTTGCCTCGAGCGACGGAGCGGGTCGTCGCGCTGGGCGCGGGAGAGCGCGACGCTATGGACGGACCTCTATTTGAGGATGCCAAGGCGCGCGCGAACCTTAAAGAGACGTGAGAATTTGCATTACGAAGCGCTAGCGCTAGCTGCTACGAGGTCCCGCAGGCGTGGATACGCCGTCGGTATCGAGCCGTGCGGGCCGCCGTCCTCCTGGTTCGAGTGCTTGCTACCGCGAGCGCGTGAGGTCGTAGCAGACCGGCTCGGGTGGGTCGTAGCATGCACCGGCGGCACAATAAAAAGCGCGCGCCCGGCGTCCTCGCGAACTTGCCACTCTTGCTCGGTGAGCGCGTGGAACGCGGCCTCGATGTGAGCGAGGAACGACGCGAGCCGCGGATTGTGCGGGGTTGTATCGGCTGTGGCGTTGAGAGCGCCGCGCACGACGTCGAGACGCTTCGGGTCATGGCCTGCCAGCTCGAGAATGCGCTGCGGCGGAATGCCGGTGATGTCGGCGAGCGCCAAGCATGACGCGAAGTCAGGCGTGGCCTGGCCGCTCTTCCAACGGCTAACCGTGCTCTGAGTCACGTCGATTCGACGGGAAAGATCGGCTTGCCTGCCGCCGACGCGCCGCTCGGCGAGGCTAATGATCTCGGCCAACTCCATCGCTGAGCATAGGGTACGCCTTCCGTTACACAATTGTCAAGCGCTTGACGCAAGCAAATCTCTTGCTTGACGCATATGCGTGGGGCAAGCTAATATGCTTGGTGGAAGGCAGGTACGAGTCCGGGATGAAGCTCGACTTAGTCGCCAGACTGAAGGCGATCCAGACGGCGCACAAGTGGACCGACGAGACGATGGCCGAGAGATGTGGCGTCTCGCGAACGATGTGGCAGCAGGTCCGCGTCGGCGAAGCACGCTTCGGCCATCGCTCGGTACGGCCGATCCTCCGCGCCTTCCCTGAGTTGAGAGACGAAGTCGTCGACTACCTGCTCGACGAAGAGGAGGTTCCAGCGGCCTGAGTTTCGATTGCTCCCGCAACGGCCGCCTAGGGAGATTCGGTCGGCGGCAGTAGGCGCCAGAACAAGAAAACAGGCGCCGCGAGTGTCACTTTACGGCGCCTGTTCAGAGAAGGAGACGGACGTGACGTCTGCCCACTCAGTAGGAAATATATCCGCTCCGGACACGGATCTGGAGATAACGCCTGCCGCAGAGCCGGGCGATCTCGTATTGGAACGTCTGCCAAGCGGTGAGCTCGCCTGGCTGCGGCCGTCGACCGAGCGGCCCGAAGCGGATGAGGCGCGTTGGTCACTCACCGACGAGGGCCGTTACCTGCTCGCGCGCGGTCGTGCCATGCAAGCGCTGTTCGGCCCCTGGCCGTCGGTCGCCGACACCCTGCGCGTGAAGGGACGTGCGGCATGAGCGAGAGCACGGAGCACCTAGTGCAAGAGTTGGATGGCCTAGGTGACCCGCGCGGATTAGCTCAGCGTGATGTCGCCATTCTCCTGCAGCCCGTAGGTACTGGTGACCACACGTATGGGGAATACCTGCGCATCAAGCGTTGGTACTGTCGCGCTAGTTACTGCCCTGAAGGGCCGCTGGACGTGCTGTATGCAGAGGCGTTCGATGAAGCGGCTACGCAGGCCGAAGCGGAGGGCCGCGAGCCGTGACCGGACACACACCGGGGCCGTGGCATGTGGAGAAGATGCCTTCAGACGCTGCCAGCGAATACATCACGGGCCATATCACATCGCCACTTCATACCTACTGCGGGAACACAGTAGGTCGCACTGATTCGATCACCGACGCATCGTCAATGACGTGGGCGGATGCCCATCTGATCGCCGCCGCGCCAGATCTTTTGGATGCCGTGAAACTCGCTTACCAATACGCGCCTTTTCACACAGCCGACTGTGAAGGCATCACGCGTGATGAATATGAAGGTGGGGTTTTTGAGAATCGAGACGGCTGCACCTGCTTCATCGCAAAGATGCTCGCCGCCATCGCCAAAGCAGAGGGCCGTGAGCCGTGAGTAAGGAGAGTCGGCCGGAACATCACGGCCGCCCGATGCTCCGGGTCGAAGATAGCAACTCCGAGAGCCCGTTCTACGGACTGCCGATCTGGTGGTGTGCTGACTGTCACCTGAAGATCCCCGTTCGCAAAGGCGAGCAGAAAACGCGCGCCCGGCCAGCCGAGTACGGAGGCTCCAACCCCACATGACCCCGGCAGTGTCGATACGGCCCGTGATCCAGTCCGTCAAGGAGGCATACACGAGCCTCGGGCATTGCGCGGTGCTCTTGCTGGACTGCGGTCACTGCAACACCGTCCCGCTCGAGCAAGGCATGCGTATGCCGCGCAGCGGTGAATACGCGCCGTCAGCGTGCCTCGTGTGTGCCTGTGAGGGTGTCCGGTGACCGTCTTCTGGCGTCACTGGCGCCGCATCTGGCGCCGACGCATGCGCCACGTCGCGCAATCCACTAACCACCGGCCGCGCATCATCGCGACACCGGGCCAACGCAGCGGAGTCGTGCGATGAGTGAGTCTTCGGTCTCGCTGTGGGGCGACGGCTGGACGAATCCCCATGTGCGCGACCTGTATCGCCGCTACATGGAGTCCCACAACGGCGAGCTGACCATCGCCTCGCTCGCCGAATTTATGTACTGCGCTGGAGGGCGCGAAATGCTTGAGGCTACCCGAGACTTCGGCGACATCCTGCCGATGCTGCGACGAGTCGATGAGCGCACACACAGACTCATCGGTCTCTATGAATCGATGGGCGCAGCCGCATGACGCATCGGCAACGCATGGGAATGGCGATCGTCGGCGGTATCTCGCTGGCGACCGCCATCACGTGCCTGATCACTCAGCCGGCGCGCGCATACGCACAGGACGCGAACTCGGACGCGAACTCGAATGTCGACGTCGGGACTGCGGTCGCTTGCAGGCGGACCGAGACGAGCTTGGTCTGCACCGAGCGTGCCGACGTGCTGCAAGACGCCTTCGCCGCGGCGGATGAGGCCGGCAAGGATCCGGCCGACGTTGTCGGGGCGTTGAACTCGCTGTCTGCAGTCGGCCTCGCACCCGAGCCGCGCGCGTACCTGATTGCGGTTGGTGACCTTGCGCCGCCACCACCAGCGCTCAGCATCGCACGAGCGCCGGCGTCTATCTGGGACGTGATCGCGTGGTGTGAATCGCGCGGCAATTGGGCTGCCAACACCGGCAACGGGTATTACGGTGGGCTGCAATTCGACCTCAGCTCGTGGCGTGCCGCGGGCGGGTTTGGTCGTCCAGATCAGGCTAGTCGCGAAACGCAGATCGCCATCGCCGAACGCTGGCGTTCGCTGGTCGGCTGGAAAGCCTGGCCCGTGTGCTCGCGAAGGGCAGGACTCCGATGACGCATACCCTCCGCGCGGTCCCGCCGCCTCATACGTGGTACGAGCAGCAACGCCCGCGCTGGACGACCGTGCCGCCGCGCACCGAAGGCCACTATTGGCTACGTAGATTTGGGCATGAGCCCGAGGTTGTACGCGTCAAGCGCGTACCTGACGGCTGTCTGATCTTCGGCACTGGCGGGTTGGACTGGCGCGGCGTCCCACCACGCCACCCCGAATTGGAATGGTCGTCTTCTCCGATTGAAAGGCCCATCGGATGATCTACACGGCGCGCGAACTTCGACACGGAAACAACGTTCTCGTCATTGACCGGGCACCGGAGATACGCGAGTACAAGCCGTTTCGACTCGCACCCAAACCCGGCGGCTATTACGACGCGGTCGCGAGACAGTGGCGGCTCACTGGCCTCGACTTCGAGGCGCTTATGGACGCCGATATTCACCCGAGAGATCCCGGCTTTGAGCACGTCGTAAAGACTCAATTAGGTGTCATCACGGTCTGCCCGACCGGGCAGTGTCGGCGTCATGACGTCGTGATCGAACGTGCCATTGATGTGCTGCTGGAGGCAGTGACCCCATGACACAGACATCGAGCATGCAATTCACGCGCGCAACCAAACAAGCGGCGCGGTTGCGTATGGCCATCGACGGCCCGGCCGGCGCGGGCAAGACCTACACCGCGCTCGCCATCGCTTCGGCACTCGCGACGCCGGTCGCGCTGGTCGATACCGAGCATGGCTCAGCCTCGAAATACGCAGACCTGTTCGACTTCGCGACCCTCCAGCTCGAGTCATTCCACCCCGAGCGATTCATGGAAGCGATCGACGCAGCCGAATCGGCCGGCTTCGGCGTGCTGATCCTCGATTCACTCTCCCACGCCTGGACGGGCAAGGATGGGACGCTCGAACTCGTCGACCGAGCCGCACGGCGCTCTCAATCGCAAAACTCATTCGCAGCATGGAAGGACGTCACGCCGATACAGAACGCGCTCGTCGAGCGCATCCTATCGAGTCGCCTGCACATCATCGCGACCCTCCGCGTCAAGACGGAATACGTCATCCAGACCAATGACCGCGGTCGACAGGAGCCGCGGAAAATTGGCCTCGCACCGATCCAGCGCGACCAGATCGAATATGAGTTCGACGTCTATGGTCGTCTGGACCAGGACAACACGCTCGTCGTCACCAAGTCGCGATGCCCGGCTCTGGCGGGCGGTGTCTTTCAGAAGCCAGGCGCGGAGGTCGCGAACGTCCTCAAGGGTTGGCTCCAGGGCAGCGCTCCGCAGAACGGCCATGCAAACGGAACCGTTGCTCCGCGCGCGCCCGAACCGAAGCCAGAGAGCAACGGCAAGACACAGAGCATGGTCACCGATACCGATGATCCGATGTGGCAACGCTGGCTCAGTCTGAAGGCCGAAGCTGAATCTTTCGACCTCGAAGTGGAGGACCTCGCTCTTCCGATCGGACGCGCGAATCTGCAAAGCGCCGGTCTAGCGCTGCGCAAGCGCATCGAAGAATGCAAGAAGCAAGGCGTCGAGCCGATGGTGCTGAGCACGGATCACCCGCTCTGGAAAGAAATGCTCAACCTTGAGAAACGCGCACGCGCGGTCGATCTGGAGTACACGAAACTCTCGCTGCCCATCACCGAGGTCGTTCTGAAAGCATCGGTCGAGACGTTGGCCGGGATGATCGTGGACAAGGAGCGGGCGGTCTGATGCGGTGCGCGTGTTGCCAGCGATTCAGCCGCGAGCAGCAGTGCCCATGCTGTCAGCGATGCGGAGTCGGGCTAGGCCACTACCGAGCGGAGCACGCTGCCCGCGAGATTCGCAGGCTCGCCGCAATCGGGGCGCTCTCGATCCCGCGACAGTGCCCCATCTGCCGGGGCACCTTCCGTATACCGCCAAGCCGCGCGTCACGGCGACAAACGTGCTCGCGCCAGTGCCTAGCCATACGACAGATATTCGCGCGTGGTTCTGGGATGCGGGCGGCAATGGAACTCGAAGCGTACTACCGGGACGTTGAGCGGGCAGCAGCGGACCTCGATGTGTACTGGCGTGAGTCGGAGCAGCAGCCGTCCTACGGCCACGCCGCGGCGCTGGTGACGGCGGCATGAGGCCGGAGTCGGAACTCACGCCGTGGGCGCTACGCGCATTCGAGCGGCGGTATGAGCATGAGGACCGTCGCCAGCGTTGCTCGAGGTCAGACTTCTACGCCGGCTATCGGGCTGCGCTGATCGAGTGCCGCGCCTGGTCGCAATTCCTAGTGAGACCGGAGGGCCCGGCATGACGGTCAAGGATCGTCCGGGCGCCTTGCGACTGCGCGAACTAGAGGGCGAGCGGCGCAACGGTCACGTGATCCACCAAATACTCGGGCAGGCCATCAGCGAACCGCTGGCGAGGCTCGACGAGGCGTGCCGCCTACTCTCGGAATGCACCGACCTCGCCGAGATCCGCGCGGTACACGACATGGCCGAGGCGGCGCGTCTGTACGCCCGGGCGGCGAATCGCGGCTTGGAAGCGCAGAACAACGCCGCCGAGATCAAGATCCGCGCCGAGCGTCGCGCTGGCGAATTGCTGGCGGAATTGCCAAAGAATGGTGGCGCCAGAGGGGTAGGAGTGTCATTCCACGATGGAAGCGCACCCACCCTGACAGAGCTTGGCATTGACACACACGACTCGCACCGCTGGCAACAGGTCGCCCGGGTGCCTGCTACAGCATTCGAGGCGCACATCGAGCAGGTTCGGACGGCTGGAAGAGAGCTGACCTCGGCCAGCGTCCGAGCGCTGGCGCCGCGGTTCACGCCGAAGCGAAACGAGGTCCCACAGCAGCCGTTGCTACGTTTCTGCCCGGCTGACATGCCGACGGCGACCATCGTGACGCTCATCATGCGCGTCTTTTACCCGGACGCCGACAACGCGCTCGACATGACATATGGCAATGGCGCCTTCTGGGACGGCTCAGCGCATGTCACGGTGACCGCGCTCGATGTGGACCCAACGCGGGCGCGCGACGGCGTAGCCGATAGCTGCAATCTGTCCTATGCCGACAACACCTTCGACGTGACGCTCTTCGATCCTCCGCACGTTGCCGACGCCGGCGGAGGCTCGGTGATTGGCGAGCGCTTCGGGACGTATGCCAACGGGCAGATCCAGGACGTGATTCGGGCTGGCGCCTATGAAGCGCTGCGGGTCGGTCGCCTGGGGTGCGTCGTCAAGGTAACCGACCACGTCCATGCGCAGACCTTTGTCCGTGAAACCGGGTGGGTGATCGCTGAACTCGGCGAACCGTTCGACGTGGTTCATCAGACCCGGGCTCGAGCATTCGTCGATCCGAAGTGGGGCGAGCAGTTGTCCGCCTATAACAACGGCTCGACTTATCTGATCTTTCGTAAAGACGGTCCGACGCACGTGAGGCGCGAGGTCGGCGCGTGAAATACAGGACGATCGTCGCCGATCCTCCGTGGCCGATTCGATGGTCTGGCGGCTGGCGTAGAGCCGGAGAATCCTCCGGCTCTACGCTGATCCATCGCAAAGTCGCGCTCCCATACTCAACGCTTACGGTTGAGCAGATCGCAGCGCTACCTATCAGATCGCTCGCCGAAGACGACGCACATCTCTATCTCTGGATTCCCGATCGTTTCCTTATCGAAGGAGCCGCAGCGCAGGTATGTCGGGCATGGGGCTTCGAGCCCGGGCGCATCTTGATCTGGCAAAAGCCGAACTTCGGACTCGGCAAATTCCCACGCCCGCAACACGAAGTGCTCGTGCTTGGCAAGCGGGGCAGCCTCGACTATCGCATCCATAACGTCGGCTCGGTGCAACTCTGGCGAACGCTGTACGAACACGGCGCAAAGGTTCACTCGCGAAAGCCCGACGGCGCACTCGATCTAATCGAACGCGCAAGTCCTGGCCCATATGTTGAGTTATTCGCTAGACGTCACCGACTCGGCTGGGACGTCTGGGGTGATGAAAGCGCTAATACGGCGCGGCTGGAAACAGCGTGAGAACTCTACCTGCACGGTCGCTGCCGCCCGAGCTGCGCCGGCGCCTCGTCGTCATCGAAAAGGCGCCCGCCAGACCGACGCGCACGGCTGCGGAAAAGGCGCTCGCGCGCTCCAAACGCGAGGCGCTCGAAAACCTCCTACTCGACAAGATTCGTCTTGCGGGCCTGCCAGAGCCGGAGCGTCAGTATCAATGGGCGCGCGGCGAGAGGCGCTTGTTTCGTAGTGATGGCGCCTATCCGGAGGCGCGCGTGCTGCTCGAGGTCCAAGGCGGCATCTGGGCGTCCGATCCTGGTCGACACAACCGCGGCTCGGGCTATGAACGGGACTGTTCTAGAGACAACCTGGCGGCACTCCTCGGTTGGAAGCTGCTGCGCTTCACCGAGCGGATGATCCGGGACGGAGAAGCGGTCGCCACGATTCGGCGTGCGCTGGGTCCAGAGGATGCCGCGTGATGGCTATCACGCGCGAGCAGCATGCCCAAGCCGTGCGCGAGTTGGCCGAATACTGCGGCTGGCGCCGCCTATCGATCGAGGTTTTCGTGCGTCCGCCGCGGCTGGTGCATGCAGCCATGCTCGCGCAGGCCGAGGAGTTGAGCATCGCGGAACAGCGCAGCCTCGCGCTGCTCGCTCAATGCAACCTCGAGGTCTATGCCTGGAGGCCCGCCGATGAGCGAGAGATCACGGAGATTCTGCAAAGGAGACCCCAATGACGGACCCGATTCGTACCGGCCTAGAGTTGCGCGCGATCCGCCTGAAACTGGCAAAGGACTCGGAGGGCGATGAATACCGCGTCGCAGAAATCGTCTTTATGACGCAGAACCTGCGCGCGGCTACCGAGCTCGCTTGGTATCTCGGGACCGAGATCACCGCAGAGATCGCGCCGACTCAACCGCGGCTGCCCGATGAGACCCCGATGGAGCAAGCGCTCAATGGCACCGCCTCTAAGTCACGACAGCCGACGCGCGTCTAACGCTGGGACTGACGGGGTACTCGCGTGAGTTGGAAGGCGAGCGCATACGTGCTCGACATTGCGGATCAGACCGACGAAGACGATCTGTCCCCGACCGAATTGCTCGTGCTGTTGGCGCTCGCCGCACGCCACAACGATCGCGACTATCACTGCGCGTATGGGCAACTCGAGAGGATGGCGAAGGATACCCATCTGCACGTCGTGACCCTCTCGCGGGTGCTCAGCCAGCTTGAGGACAAGCACTTTATCACTGTCTGGGAAGGCCAGCTTCCACGTCGAAAGGGTGATCCAGACGACGGGCGCCGCACCCGAGGCACGATGTGGTGCTTCGTCGGCCTAGATGCAGATGACGGCCCGAACATTGAGGGATGCGTCCCGCGGGTGAAACGCGGCGGTCGACCGCCTAAAACTGAGTTAGCGGACGGCAAACTCATTTCTGGAGATGAGTTAGCCCGAAACGGCAGATCAGTTAGCCGGAACGGGGCAGATGAGTTAGCCGGTGGCGAAGCAAAACAGGCAGATGAGTTAGCCGGCCGCAACACCGTCTTATTAACCGGATACGAAGTTAAACCGGAAAAGAAAAACCATGTCGAACCGGCTCGCGCGCGCGCGCGCGAGGACGAGTCAATTTGTCCTCGATGTCGGGTGCATATCGATGACCGAGGACGTGGGCACCAATTCGAGTACGTGGGTGAGTCATCCAAGGCGTGCGGGTTTCGCTTTCTTCCGCCGGACGTCTGGCGAAGCGAGCTTGCCCGGGCGAGTCCTGTCGGAGCGTCGCCATGAGCACCAATCCCGTACCTGAATGGTGGTTTCTTGGGGCGCCAGTGAGTGCTAGCGAACGGCCGAGTTCGCAGGGTGACGACGAGATGACGCAGACAGCACAGACCGAAACAGATCCGCGCGAAGCCATTTGGGCGCGGTACCCGAATGACGCGCTGCGCATTGAGACGCGATCGGGTAACCCGCGCTGCCGCTCCCCGAAGTGTCAGGCGCCGGTGTGGTGGGGCACGACCGCGGCGACCGGCAAGCCGTCCGTGTTCGACGTCAAGCCGAACGGCGAGCTCGTGGGCACGAACCATTGGAGGACATGCCTTGATCGCGAGAGGTTCAAGAAGCGATGAGCAATCCCAGACCTGGCGAACCCGGACACAACGAACTCGGCACAATGCACGCGATCTGCGGCGCGTGCCAAGAACGACTCAAGCCCGTACCGATGCCGCTCGTGATCAACACCGCGCCCATTCGCGCGTGCTGCTGGTGCGGCAAGCCGGCACCCGAGCATTACCACGTCCAAGCGATCGCGCAGATGGTTCACGGAGGCAGCGTCGCGGCATGAGAGTCGCCTACGCCGACCCGCCCTATCCAGGACAGTCCGCGAAGCACTACCGAGATCACCCGGACTTTGCAGGCGAGGTTGATCACGCCGCGCTACTGCGGCAGCTGACGAGCGAGTACGAGCATTGGGCTCTGTCGACCGCCAGCAGCACGCTACAGTATGTGTTGTGCCTGCCTGAATGTCCGGATGACGTGCGGATCGCGGCGTGGGTCAAGCCGTTCTGCGCCTTCAAGGTGAACGTGAATCCCGCCTATTCTTGGGAAGCTGTCATCTTTCGTGGTGGTCGCAAGCGGGCGCGGAGTGATGACACGATCCGCGACTTTGTGAGCACCCCGATCACACTGAATCGCGGTGTCGTCGGCGCGAAGCCGGCTGTGTTCTGCTACTGGCTGTTCGAGTTGATGGGCATGCGTAAGGGCGATGAATTGGTCGATCTATTTCCAGGATCAGGAGCAGTGCAGCGGGCGTGGGAGAGATGGCAATGTCAACTGTGGTCGGAGGTCGCATGAGCCATACCCCCGCGCACCATCGCATCGTGGTGGTCGCTGAGCAGACCATTCGCCAGGCGCAGATCACTCGACTCCGCGCAGAGCGCGATCAACTCAAGGCCGAGCTTAGCCGTCTTCAGGCAGCGCGGGATCGCTCGCTAGCCGGGTTCGAGCTGGCCGTCACCACGGCAGATCAAGCTCTAGAGTTGCTCAAGACAACCACCACAGCACTTGAGCAAACGACCTGGCTAGCCGACGCGGCAGCGGATGATCTGGCGGGCGTGTTGCGAGAGCAGGAGATCGAGCCGCCACACATCCTGACGCTCTTGCAGCAGCACTCGGCTTGGTGCCGCCGGCAATTCGGCCTGCGCCCCTATCAGGACGCTCCCGCCGAGTTCTTGGGAATGGCGACGCAATGAGTGCGTGCGAGGTCTACGCGATTACTAAGACTGGCAACGTCCGTTACTTCGGTGAAGCGCGCAACGCCTTCGGCGGCGCGTTCTCTGTCTGGCGCGCTCTCATCGGCAAATATCTAGTCAGGGGCGATGACGAAGCCACGATATTCATGATGCGCGGTGATATGGGATCACTCTGGCGGCTGGTTCGAGATGAGCGGCTAACACGAGCCGAGCGGATCGTACTGGCGTCGACCTATGACAATGTGGTGATCTGGCACGACCACCTGATGCGGGTAATCCATGCCTTCGAAGGATGGGCGCACGTACACCCCAAGCATACGTCGCACACGATGGAGGAGGAGGTCGGGTTGCTTGCGAAGATTTGGCAACGAAAGAGTCTTCGCGGAGCGTGCTTCAACCAAACATCTGTGTGCGATTCGCCCTGGACCGTCTATGGCCCGCATGGTGGGACTCGCCCGTACAACGTGCTCAGAGACTCAGGTCATTGGGAGCTGTTCGGTCACTACCCGGAATTGCTTGAAGGCGCCATATGAAGCGTAAGGGTCATCGCGGGAGTCGCAAGAAGCCCTAGATGACGGAGCATCCATTCCAGGTGCAAGACGTGGTGCGGATCATCGACTGTCCAGCCAACAAGGAGCACGCCGGCATGCGCGGCGTGGTGAGTTTTGTCTCCAACGAGGGAGCGATCACCGTTGCGCTCAGCAACGGGCAAATCTGTTCATCGCAATTCATCGAGCGGCTCGCACCGAAGCAAGAGGACGCAGCCTAGATGCCTAAACCGCTCTGTCAGTGCAGCCTTGAAATGGAGTGCGACTGCACGGACATGCGACACCCGTTGCTCATCTATGCGTCGTGTCATTCGTTCGACGGCTTGGCTGCGGAGTACGACCGCCGAGCAGGCGTGCTCACGCTCAAGTACATCGTGTGCCTTGACGTCGTCGCTGAACTTCAGATCGCCTCATGACAGGAGGACCCTTGATGTCCGTAGAAGACAAGGCTTGGCGCGACTACTCGGAGAGATTCAGGCGGGAAGTTCTCCCAAATCTACTCAACTCGGCGACATTCCTATCCATTCACAGCGATGATCCGGACTTCGATGTCCGCCAGGCAACAGAACTCGGCGCAGCCTTATTGCTCGGCAAGCCAACAATGTTCGTGGTTCCGCGTGGACGCTCGCTGCCGGACGGCTTACGAAGAGCGGCGGATATCGTTGTGGACGATTGGGAGCCGGCCGATCCGGACGCGCAAGAGCGTATTGCGGATGCTGTGCGACAGGTGATGAATCGTTCATAGCTGGCTGATGGTGCGCTGGTGGCTGATCCTCTCCGCTCTTCTGGTCATGATCCCGTCGCCACAGACCGTCACGAGCGCCCCCTGTGGCTCGCTGCAGACCCTCACCGACGCCGCCGCGCCGAACAGCACGCTCGACGTGCCGCCCTGCCTCTATCGCGAGACGGTGACTATCCGTCAGCCGATCACCCTCGACGGTCACGGCCAGGCCGAGATCCGCGGCTCGAATGTCTGGACAGCCTGGACGCAGAACAGCGCGGGCCTCTGGGTAAGCACAAACAACGTGCCTCAACTCGGCGACGAGCGGCCCTACCTGGCCGATGGTCGCTGCGGCCCAGCCTCAGCCCCAACGCTCGGCTGTGTCTACCGCGAGCAGGTCTATCTCGACGGCGCACCGCTTCAGCTCATCGCACCGAACACCACGCCAGCACTCGGTCAATTCGCGCTCGACAGTGCCCGCCATGTGGTGCTGGCCGATGATCCGACCGGCCGCACCGTTGAGGTCACTGTGCGTACGCGATGGCTGCGCACCGCGAGCAACGGCGTCAGCGTGCGCGGCTTCGTGATGCGCCATGCGAGCTCGCCACTGCAGCAAGGTGGCCTCAGCAATGACGGCTTTGACGACTTCACGATCGCCGACAGTGTGCTCGCCCAAAGCCACGACGCGCCGGTGATGCTGATCGGAGGTCGCAACGCTCAGGTGCTCCGCAACGACATCTCGAGCGGTGGCGCCTTCGGCGTCGCTGGTGGACAGACGATCGGCGTGCTCGTACAGTCCAACACGATCCACGATAACGGCACGCTCGCGAATCCCGGTTGGGGTGCGGGTGGACTGAAGCTCGGCGGCGTCCAGAGTGCCACGGTCGACGACAACGACGTCGCGCGTAATCCCTTCGGGGTCTGGTGCGACGTCCATTGCTCGGCCTTTGTGGCGACCCGCAACCGCGTCCACGACAACCCGCAAGGAGGTCTCCAATTCGAGATATCCACCGACGGCACGATCCGCAGCAATGCCGTCTGGGGCAACGGCTTCGGGCGGGCGAATTGGGGATGGGGCGCCGGCATCCTCGTGCAGTCGAGTGGTCAGGTCGAGGTCGACCACAACACGGTCGCCTGGAATTATTCTGGCATCTCCGACATCATCCTTAGCCGTCCAGACAAGCCCGCCGATCAGAGCGGTGTGCGTATTCACGACAACCTGATTCTGCGCCAGATCACCGCGAGCGGCGGCTTCTGGAGCAATCAACTCCTCTTCGCCAATGACGACCAGGCCGGTAGGCTCATCGGGCCGGCTGCACCCTCATTCGCGGGTAATCTCGTCTGGGCCGATCAGCCCGAGCCGAACGTGTTGCCGGTGCGCTACACGTTCGCGAATGTGGCGTGGTCGCGGCTTGGTCCGTTCATGTCCAAGACTGCCGATACATCGAGCCGCTACCTGAGCGACGCAGAGGCGTACACCGCGCTCCAGACGGCCGGCATCCCGACCGGACCCATTCCCGCACCGCCCACCAATACCCCGACACTAACGCCAACGCCGACCGATACATCCACCCTGACGCCAACACCCACGGCCACGCCAACGCCCGCCTGCTATGTGCTCGTGCAGCGCGGGCTCACGGCCACGCCCTATCCGGTGCAGAGGGCGGATGCGGCGTGCCAGTGAACTAGAGGAGGTACATCTAATTTTGTGGTTATGACTATCAAACACTGCGATTCTGATGGTATTGAACGTGTCGGCAATCAATGGGGCTTCAATTCATTCGTGGCTCTGGAAGGCGCCGAACAAAGTGTGCGGCGGCACGGTCTGCGCGGCACGCGCTGGTACATCTGGCGTCTGGCCGATGGCACATATGACTGGACCGCCTGTAACACGCTCGACATACCGGACGATCAGCAGATACCCGGCCATCCTGTCGAATTGGTCAATATCGTTGACGTTTGATCTGGCAGATGTGCTGCGAACGGATCGCCCTCAGGCTGGGGTGGGGCGGCTATGAGATGGGGTAGGAGGAGCAGATTGTGGTTATGAGTACCAAGAATCACTATTTGCAAGTTCAGCTTGATGAAGAACGGGCAGCCTTCCACGCCGCGCAGGTTGCTGAGCGAGAGGCGCGAGAGGAGTGTGTCGAACTCCGCGCCGAGGTTGAGCGGTTGCGAAATCAAGTGCTTGCAGAGGCGGACAGAGCTAACAGATTCCAGGCGAGCCTAGACGCAGTACGGGCAGAGCGTGACTTACTGCAAAGGCGCTACGAACACGCATTGCTTGATCTTGCCAAATATGAGTGCCGCTAGAGTGGGCAACCAAAAAAAGACTCCCCGCCGCCCGTGAAGGCTGAGCGAGGAGTCGCATGAAGGGGTACGAGAGGATTCTACGATATGGGCGGTTGCGGTGGCTGGGGGTGCTCGGTGAGCGCGCGCGCGACCGGACTGGCCGTTTTCTGGCTTACCGTGCCAGCTCCGATGCCGACGCCGGTCACCAAACTGATCAACGCGACCAGCGCATCGTGCTCGCCCAGCAGCAGCGCGGCAATGCCAAGCACGCCGAGGATAAACAGCAGCGCCACGCCACCGACAAAGCTATTCCAGTTGAGACCGTCGCGGATCATCAGATGCTTCCCCTCGCTTCGGCTACAGGTGGTAGGTCATCACGCCAGATTCGGACGGCATTCCAGACAGGCTCAGGCAACAGATGCACGGCTTCGAGGCCGCGATGATGCGTAAGGCACAACGGCTCGAGATTGCCAGGCGAGTTGATCCAGTCTGTAAAACTCGTCTCGTCGAGATGCAAGCCGTACAACTCGTTCAGCTTCGCGACGTCGACGCCGTTCTGAAACGAGAACTCCACGTGCGAGTGGTGCAGCTCGATCGGTTGCTCGCGCGTGCCCTCAGAGCCGCACACGACGCACTTGAGCAGGCCAGCTTTCTTGAGACGGCGCCGAGCTGCATTGAAGGCGGCGTAGTGTTTGTCACCAGCGCGCGGCTCATGGCTTGGGATGTGCTCGAGGATGCGGATGCTCACGCGGTGATCACTCACTCATCACCCCACGCTCTCGGAAGTTCGGACCGTCGGAGTCCACAGGTGCAGGGATGCGGCAGCACATCAGGCGAGTAGGAGCCGCAATCGTGCCGATGCCCGGGGTACTGCGCGCCGATGACACCGCGGCAGTACGCGCCGAGGTCCGTCACCGGGCGGTCATCGTGATCGCTGAATGGGTGATTGCAGTCGCCACAGTAGACGACTTGGGGAGCCGGACTCACTAGATGCCTCCCGCAGATAGCTGCTCAACGTAAACGCCGTGGTCTCTCTCTCGCCCGACAGCCATCGATTTCTCAGGAGATTCCCGGAGCTATGCGATCTGACGCCGCGTCAACTTCAAGTCATCATTCACTTGTGGAACGCGAGGGGCGAGTTTGTGACGACCCGCGAGCTACGTGAGGCCATCTGGGGGACAACGTACTCGACAGTAGCGACAACGACACTCGAGCGATTAGCGCTGCGACTGCCTCCGGGTTGGCAACTCCAGCGCACCATTGGTCACGTGCGACTTGTGACACCCATGTCGCAGGCGATTATGCGAACGGCGTATTACGACCTGTCTTCGGAGGCGGGGGACTGCGAGTTTTGTCTGCGAGGAGACGTGCCAACGTACACGCTCATGCTGGTGACTACGCGGTTTCGCTTGTGTAAGACGGATTGGGTCCGCGTCGAGACGTTCGTTCGCTCTGTCGCTAACCTTATCGCTGCGACCGGCAATCGAGGTATAGCGCTTAGATTTGATCGCGCGTCCTAGCTTCAAGTCCCGCGGCGAAAGTTCAGGTCGCACAGCATGCCGCCGTAGACCGCCCTATCCGTGAATTGCTTGGTGTAACACTGGTCCCAGCCGCCGAACGGCACAAAGCCACTATCCGGGTTCGAGTCATCGTCATAGATCGCCGCCCACAACTTGCGATTGCTCCATCGAGCGAGCGCGGTCCAGTGCTTACGCGCGAAAAACCATGCGCCCGTGTAGAACTCGGTGAGCTGGC
>Ga0058697_10000313_pt1 | contig 22397 bp, 24 predicted proteins | sample AgamicAsMae_FD_66619 | JGI IMG/M metagenome (GOLD analysis project Ga0058697, IMG submission 66619) | Agave microbial communities from Guanajuato, Mexico - As.Ma.e | ecosystem: Host-associated > Plants > Phyllosphere > Phylloplane/Leaf | place: Guanajuato, Mexico | collected 2012-06-04
GAGCGACACCGAATCGAAGCACCGACCGATCAAACGAATGACTGGGGTGTAAGTGGAGGTAGTTGTGATAAGGTTCAACCAGCAATGCGATGCGGGCAGGCTGCTCAGCCGTAAGGAGTTGAAGCAGATGGACGCATATGAATTAAACCCGAAGAGGAAGTAGTTTAGTAGCACTTGGATGGACCTTGATGAACTTCATCCCAGACGGACGCGTCTGCAAGCAGAACAGCTTTGACAAAAAGTCCGCGGCGCAATCCGCGTTAACAACTCCATTGTTTTTCTGGTTTCAACCGGGGTTCGAAGGAGGCATGTATTGGTTGGAAGGACATGGATGCATGTTGAGTCTGTTGAACAGCCAGAAGAGGTAGATCGAAGATATGATGCGGGCATAGTGTTAGGAGAGTGCCTTTCTCTTCGATGATTACGTTGACCGGGATTGGCAACTCAGAAACGGCGTGCAGGGCATTTATCCACTGACTGATGTGAGCGAGCTGGTGAAAGAGGATAGAGTCCCATGAGAGTGATGTTCCGTAGACATCAACGTAACAACCCGTTCCGTCTTTGTTGGATCAGCGTGCTTGACGGTCGTCATTTTTTCCCGCCGTCAACGGTGCCTTCAGCTCGGGATGCTTGAGGATTCAGCTCGTCAAGTTGTCTCTTTCGCGCGACAAGCGCTCTCATTCCGCGGATGTCCTCGTATCCTTTGGGCATACAGACTTCGGGTTCTTGCTTCATATAACAAGCATGACAGCTGTACGAATCTGGCTGGGCAATAGACTGCCAAACAAAGCGTGAGCCGCGTAGTCTTGTAATACCACAAGACTCACACCGATGTTGAACTGGAGTTGTATAAATCACGGGACGATGCGTTTTCCAAGGAAGCTCGCATATCCATGCCCACCGGTCGTGTTTGACCCATGCTCGAATAAGGCATGAGAGCCTGTACTGGGGATTGGTGGCATATCGCTCTCTGTGCCTTTCAGATTCCTTCTCTGCAAAATCTGGAGTCTCACGCAAGCGGCGCCCGTAATCACGATTGAAGGCGTTCATTCTCTCACGCCACTCTTCATTGGTTCGTCTAAGTAGCTTGATTCGCTCATTTCTTTCCATATGCCTTGAGGAGCCACCCTTCAGATACGCATTGGAAGCTGAGAATAGCCTTGATTCGATCAAGGCATATGACTTCTTCGCGACCGAGCCAGCATTTTGGAACAGTGTCGGCCACATGGTGAAATTGATGTCTGCTGTGATAAGCAGAGGGGCAAGGTGCGGTAAACAAGGTGGGAAGTGCGAACAAACGTCCGAGGGATCATCATCACGGTCGGTGACGCACGGGCGTTGATTTTTTGGTCTCTGCAGCAATTCGATTCTGCTCCGCTAACAAGACATCCAGTCCAACTCTCGTCAAGATCCGGCACATATCTCTCCCTGAAACCAAAGGAAGTCGAGTCGCATATTCTCGTCTGAGCCAGCCCTGTGTTTCTTTCACCGTTAAAACCTACGTCGAGTCACAAAAATCATCATGGCACCACGACAAGCACCGCGGGCACCGCCAGCAAAACGCCGCAAGACAACCACTCAAGTCGACGAGTTGAAATTCGACCCGGAAGCCCGCAATGAGTGGCTTACGGGTTTCCGCAAGAGAAAGCAACAGCGCATCAAGCACGCTCAAGAACAATCCGCAAAGATTGAGAAGGAAGAGAAGGTCAAGGCGAGAAAAGAGGTATGCATTACTCTCCATGTCTACTGTTCTGACCCAAAAGCAAGACACTGACATGAGAACCCTAGATGCGTGACCAGAGAAAAGTAGACCTAGAACGCCATGTCGCCGAAGTGAACGACCTGCTCAGGAAAGCAAACAAGGACTCAGACGACGATTCATCTGGTGCAGAAGACGAAGAGGAATGGGGTGGCATTGCTTCACCGCCTAGACCTTCCATCGATGGTGTAGACGAATACGTCGACGAGGACAAATACACAACAGTCACCATTGAGGCCATGGACGACGCAAAAGCTTTCGCAAAAGATTCGGATGACGAAGAGCAGACTACTGTTGTAAAAGGGGATACAGAGACCAAGGAGGGCGATGTGGTCAAGAAGAAGATGGTCTGGTCAAAAGGCAAGAAGGTGGATCCCAAGAGCAAGCCCAAGAAGAAGAAGTTCAGATATGAGAGCAAGGGCGAGAGAAAAGAGACGCGCAACAAGCAAAAGGCAAAGAACGCCGCTGCGAAGAAGGCCAGGACGGAAAAGTGATGGACGCACAACGATTCGTTTCAGAAGCACGCATGATACCCAAATAAGCATTTTGTTCAGACATGTCAAAGAGGAAGCTTCCATTAACTCGGCAAAGCAGTGGTATCGTGTGTAAGGGAGGTGGTAAGTTTCTTTTGAAAGAGTAACAAGTTCAGAAAAAAACGCCCGGAGAATGCTCTCATTCTCTACGTAGCGGTGATGACGCCCATGCTGACAACCCAAGGTGAAGAAACGTCGACAAGAAAGGACGACGGGAAGATACGAGAAAGAAGCCGCGGCGAACGGATGCAAAGACGAAGAGAAGACGTGACTTAGATGTTGCCAATCTCGGCGACAAAGTCGTCGAGCTCCTTCTTGGTCATGTTGTACTTGGTGGCCATCTCCTCGTACTTGGCCTCCCATTGATCGCGGGCGGCCTCCAGGGCTTGCACCTTGCGCTCGTAGTGGCCGGCCTTGACGTCGGTCTGGCGGAGTCTGTCGGTAGCATGTCAGCAAACGTGTTAAGCGCGCGTCAGATCTGTGAACGTACTTGTCGTTGGTCTCTCTCAGGTTTCTGTCGGCCTCCTCAGCCTCCTCCTCGAGGAGCTGGAGCCTTCTCTGCAAGCTCTCGTTCTGGGTACCGTGCTGGGCGCTCTCGTCGACGGCGGCCTTTGCATCCTTGAGACCACCCTCGATCTTCTCCAGCTCGCTCTCGAGGAGTTGGTTCTTGTGCTTCAGCGAGGTGATTTCTTGCTCCTTGGCGAGGTTCTCCTGCTCAAGCGACTTGACCTTTGCCTTGAGCTCCTCGTTCTTGGAAGCGGACTCGTCGGCCTCGAGGCGGAGGGCGTTCATGCGCTGTCGTTGGGAGACAAGTCAGCTTGGCCGAAAAAGCGGTGGGGCATGAGGGGTAGTTGAAGTGAGCAGCAGCGACATCGTGATCAGATATAGACTGTAATTTGGACGATTTCGAATCATGCACCTTGCGGTGTATTAAGGGGAATCGTTGAGTTTCATCATATAGACGTGGCATGGAGAGTGAAGGTGTTGGAGCTTTGTTGATGACACGCACCTGCTTGATGGCATCCATCTTGTGTGTTTGTTGTGATTATTGAGGGACTGAGTTGTGGTAGATGGTCGAAGGAGCTGTAGAGCTGGAGCTGGGAGAAATGTACAGGAAGGTTGGGAGAGCGGTCTTGTCAGATTGCAGTATTATGAGTATAAAGAGTAGAAGTTAAGGGGGAGGGGGATTCGAGAAGTTTGGTGTGATAGACGTTTGGGCCACTTGGACCACGCGGAGGCTGCCAGAACCTCCTGGACCCCCGACTTCCGACCGCCAGCCAACGCCAAGCATGGTCGACCTGATTGGCCCGTGTGAGCTTGTTGCCGCGTCGACGACTGAGCATCAACAGAGACAGGCGCAGTGGACATTTACGGCCTCCTTCCCCAACCGTGGTTAGGACAATAGTTCCTAGCAGTTGCCCTGTCACGAGTGTTGAAACAACCGACACGGTCACAATTGCTCATCTAAAATTTTCGTCATGCGACTAGGGTGGCCGGCGTAAACAAAGACCACCTCGACAACCACTCGGACTACATCTACTTCGTGACGCATTGCCCGGAAATCTCTCGACTTTTCTCCACCTGGATCCGACACTTAACGACAACCGACCAACATGTTCGCTGCACGCGCTGACCAAGAGAATCTGGCGTATGCTCATCAAGCTGCCGCCGCCGCGAAACCATTGAACCAACAGGCGAAGACTCCGGCCAACAAGGCTCCCAAGACGCCCTTCCGACGCAACCAAAATGACGAAAACGACTCTTTCCAATCTGGCTTCAAAACAACAAAAAAGACAGCTCAGAAGGCTAAACTGGATCCCAATGCCTTCATCACACCGGCTGGCCCACGCAATCGCGCCCCCCTGGGCATGAAAACAACTAACGCCAAGGCAAAGACTCCGGCTCCTTTGACCGTCAAGGCATCCGCTCAGAAGACTCTCAGTCCTCGCCTGCGCAGACAGAAGGTCAAGATCCACCAAGCCGAACCCGTCCAGCAAGCACAAGATGATGGTGTGCCAGACATTGAGTATATGCCTCCCAGATCTATCCGTAAGTGCTCCTGTGGTTCTTTCGCTACCCCACCGACTGACCTTCCTCAGCCCTGCCTGACCATCCAGACACAATTCACGAACGGGACTATTCAATTTTTGCTCCCGAGTATGCTACCACCGGCTTTTGGGGCGCCTTTGAGAACGCCCCTGACGAGCACGGCGTGCGTCCAAGTGAACGTAAGAACCGCGAATTGATGGCTCGTACCGATAAGATCCAACAAGACATCATCCGCAAGGCTCTCGAAGCCGACGACTTCCTCAGCCTCGATCTTACAAAGGTTCGTAAGGCCTTTGAAGAGCAGGAGCAGCAATCAAGAGCTCCTTCCAGCCTGTCAGCCCGACGTGCTGTCAGTGCTCTGTCGAGGTCTTCATCAACTACGGCACTTGGTCCTCGCTTCGCCGCTCCCACAGCAACCGCTGCAGCTCGCTCACGCACGATCAACACTGTTCGCCCGGTGGCTCGTAAGCCTGTCTCATCTTTGACTGCTCCTACCGCATCCTCGGCTCGCCATGCCAATGCTACTGTTACTTCGCGTAACACACTCGGATATGCTGGAGGACGTGCTGTCTCTGCTGCCTCAAGACGTCCACTTTCGACTCTCCACGACAAGCCTGCTACCCCTACAGAGAAAAAGACCAGGACTCTGTTGGAGAATCTAATGGCTGATGATGCTGAGGTCGAAGAGCTCATTCGCGAACGCAATGCCCGTATGGAAGTTGACGACCCTCCTGTCGAGCCCATGAACAAGCTCTCGATGCTCTACGATGAAGATGACGAGTACAAAGACTTCCAGCTCACCATGCCTGAGTGAGCAAGGTGTCCTCCGAACTAATGCCTACTGGGTGTGAGCGACACTCTTTAGCATGCTCTTTGTCACGGAAGATAAACTCCAACAACATTCGTTCTCTCATGCCACTGATGATTTCTACGCCCGTTCTATGCTCTACATGCACCATGTCTTATACTGCATGTATTTGGTGTTCAAGCAGATCGTACCGGTCTCGGTTGACGACTGCATTCTTTGTTCAAAGGTTTCGACTGGATGGTTCACTATTGGGTACTCGGTTATAGGCCCAGAGATAAATGGTGTTTTCTTGGTCGGCTCTACTGTTTGAAACGATGATTTGGCTGGTAGAGCCAGTCACTCCATAGAATAGGATGATACAAGCATTCGTTTCTTCAGTTCGTACTGTCTCTCTTGTAGCGCGGACGTGAGACTTCCTGTACCCATTTGTAAGATTACTTGACTAAAAGTTTCTTGAAATCGGATTTCCAGGCCGCAGAGGGGTTTTAAGCTAGAAAATAAGTTCCACCATCTCTCGGGTGATGAACTACCATCTTACGATTTCCGTTTTCTTCTTTGACGTAGTTGTTTCCTCCAGATCATGATGATGTTGATGTTCCGGACGAATCGAGTTCCTTCCTCTCCACCCAGACAACGTAGGTTTCTGATTCACTGCCGGCGCCTAACCTCAGGCCACCATCATGGCGTCTTCGGACACATCCTAACTGCCCATCGGGACTTTCCTCTAGATCATAATCAGACACGTAGGGATAGTCTCTGCCATTGCGGAACTTTTCGTATTCGGGCTCGATGCGCTTCCGAATAGTCCATTCTCCCCACGAACCATTCTTGTTGTAGTAATCGTGAGCGGCTGAATTTGCAACTTCGCAGCTGGTATAGACACCGAGTATTTCGTGCTCGAAATCAGAGTATTGGCCTCCTCGGAGTTCTTGGGCGATGTAAACATATTTTGGGATGTGAATTGTTGAGGTCGAGGCATTGGGCTGTAAGGACGAGAAAGCCTTTGGCTCCTCTGCAGCCCATGGTACCTCGACGATCTTGCGCTTTTGCTAGATGACATCTTGGTGTTTGTAAGTCACGGAAGCGAATTGCGATGGAGTAAAGTTGCTGTGAGAGTAAGCTGATGAATATGCACAAATCGTGAATAATTAATGCTCAGCGATGGAGAAAGTCAAAGCGTATCTCCAGCAAAAACAGCCTCCCCATCTGCAAAATAATGTCGCAGATGGCTATAGAAATGCACAGTCTCTTTAATTAATAGGGACCATCCAAAGAGGGTCAATACATTAGGGGCTCTCTGTGAACTTTGCTCCAGTCTGGAAAGGACTGTGCGGTTTGATAGCTTCTAGTTCCGCCAGTGTGTTGTCGTGAGAGCGGAGTGAAGTGACAGAAACTAGTACATGGGAAGGAGATGTTGTCACGAGGGGCACCCAAAAGATGTGTCTAATCTTCGAACACCTCTTTTCATCAATTGAGTTCTAGCAGTCTTCGTGTCGAGGAGACGTAGAAAGAGGAAGCAAACAGATTGCTTGGCATGCCGCACAAAAGTTCCTCTCGCGCTTTTCGGGACATCAACACCCGAAACAAAACGTCTTTCCGAACCATTCAACGCGCGCATCATGGCAGCCAGCGCGATGAGTGGTCGTCTTACACTCACTGACCCATCAGTCAAAGAACTCGCGCAGGCCAGCTGCGCTCACGAAACGTACTACGATGTCTTGCCCAAGCTACAGGGCGAAGCTAATTGGCAAGAATGGAGTGACGCATTGCAACACGCCGCGTTGATGGCTGGCACTGACGCCGTCCTCAATGGCGAATCGAAACATCCGCAATCACTCGAAGGCAAGCAATGCACCACTGTTGAATGGAACGATAACATCAAGCGCACTGCCATCTGGCGAGCTCGCAACGAGAGCTTGCTCAAAGCTATGCGCGGTGCTGCAGACATCGACTTTACTGACTTCGGAGCCCCAAACGCACACCATACTTATGTCAGCCTCAGATCCAGATATCACGCTTCTGACAGTCAGCGAGCATTCAACTTGTTTACTGAAAATCTCGTTGTCGGATTTGAGCTCAACGACTCACCCAAAGAGATTGCCAATCAACTCCAGAGTGCTTTCAACCAGTACAATCAATTGGTTGGCAACAATATTGAGCAGCGCCTTCCGGAGAACTTCTTAAAGATGGCTTTCCTAGGATCGCTTAACTCTGCTTACGGCGGTTGGCGCAGAGCATTGTTGAGAGAACATAACGTTCTAGCACTGGGCCAAGGATCGACTACAACTTTCAACGAGCTTGTCGACCTGGTCGTAGTTGAGCAGATCCAGCTTCTCCAAGAGCAGACGGAGAAGAGTGCACCTGTACTCGTTTCACTATCACAACAAGCGCCAAAGCGCAACATCTCTCAAGTCGATAGGGCTGCTCAGATGGATCTTCATAGACCGTGCAGTCTGCCCCACCACTCAAGCGGCAAACATACCAACCAGACTTGCGAGACTCAGAATCCTCGACTCCGTGGGGAGAATTGGAGACCCACCAAAGCCGACCAAATATATCTTGCAGAACACCCAGAGATTGAGGAATCACAATCGCACGACATCTCTCTGGAAGATTTTGAAGATGTTTCTGAGGATACCTCTGAGAATGGATCTGCTGACTATCCCGATGAAGAGTCTGAGCATGACTACAGGATTGGATCCGAGGGTGATCCTGAGAGCGACTCTGAGAGTGATTCTGAGGACAACCTTGGAAGTGGCTCAGAAACTGAAGACGAAAGTGAACAGGAAACTTCTGCTGGAGATCAAGATGACACGTCTCAAGAGCAAAGTAACAACGAGGAGAATTCTGGGTGTGACACTACAGCTGATGGGGTTTGGAGGCGTTTCGCAGCTGCTCGTTACGCCGAGGTCCAAGCACAGATCGATTCTGTCATTCGAGCTGTTGGTGGACTTGAGAACTTCGGCAAGAAGCCTCCCAAGGAAGCACCTTCTCTGCAAGATCTATGTGGAAAGTGGCTACTTTACGAGAAGAGGCCCGTTCCAGGAATGGTCAACAACTGTCATATCCAAATATGGAAGCCGGCTGTGAAGCAATCGAAACAGCCCAATCCAAGGTACCAAGGAAAGTTGACCATCGAGTCTCATGGCCTTTCAAAGACCTTTAGCATCCCTAAATTCATACCTTCCGCTCGCGTCTCCAGTCGTCCGTTGCCCGCGTTTTTCAAAGGCTCCGGGACTACGCCTCACGAAGGATCGATGACCTTCTGGGGCAAAGGCAAGATGGTTGTTACCATCCCAGCGCTCGTCCTCGAGGTGGCACGGTGTAACGGTTCCTGGTTCGAGTTTGCAGGTATCCAGTCACACCTTGTTGTCAACCCACCTATTGCCGATGCTCTGACGAATGCTGGTAATCTCGATGAGAGCAGCGGCGATGATAGTGGCAGTGAGGGTGGCAACGACGACGACAGCGACAACGACGACAACAGCGACTCCGGTAGCGACGATGAGAATGGTGCCAGCGCTGACAACCAATCTGCTGAGTGTCCCAATCACAGCGGTCATGTTGAGGCAGCTGATGTGTATGATCGGATCATCAGAACATATCGAAGTTCTAGTGTGGCTGCCAAGATTAAGCAGGAAGACCCGGACATGATCATGGATGATACGGACCTGGACTCCACGGCTGTAGTCATCAAGACTGAAGAGCCTGAATCTAGCGACTCGGACGATGGTCAGGCTGACGATGTCGCGTACATCATGGACACGGTACAGAAACAGAAAGATTCTCTCCGCGGAGGCCTGACGGCTCCTCTCCAAAACCTCCCCGGCGTGTGGTCCTTCCACTCTCCAGACTACAAGCAAGAGCATGGCCAAGGCGTCCAAATCTTCTTCTACGACTGCGTGGACCATGGCTCTGCGGAAAGAATGTGTGCTCCTGGCCACTGTAAACCAAGCACCGACCAGATACGGTATTGTGGAGAACTGCGCTTCAAGGCAAAGAGGGGTGAACGCGATTGGTCCTGTCGCATCAAACAATTCGACGTTCCAGAAAAGGCATCTGTGGTTCCTGTGAAGATCCAGTCATAGGACACTCTCAGCAAACGCGTAATCTTCATAACTGTCTGGTTCTTGGGTGGCGGCGCGATGTCCATAAGTATCCCGACCACTTACATTCCTAACTATCAAGGCCACAAGTCTTTGATCACCTTCTCAGGGGTCAAATGCGGGTAGGGCAGACCTTGTTGATCGGAGATAGTTGGCAAGAGTCAGTGAGGTAGCTAGAAGAAGAAGAAGGTACAACAACAATGCACCTCCGTAGTTGAAACGAGAACTATTAACTTATAATTGCTTTCACACTGTATGAATTTTACTTGTTGTGTTCTCCAAACTAGCTATGGTGCTTCTGCTGTAATAACATGTGTGAGCTGAACATTCCATAGAAATGTGGCTTCGTGGATTTGCATCTCTAGCTTGACGTACTAATGACCCTGGTCAAGTCAATTTTCGAGCAAAGTTGAAACATTACACACGACTGAGGACAAGCAAATCAAGTCCAAAGCATTTTACGGTCCTTAGACCATCAGAAGATACTTGTTTGTGTCACGATAGTTGTCGTGGGCGGCGAGAATGCATCATCAATGCCCTCCAAACACGAATTCTTGAATCTTGGTGCTCAAACTTACAAAGTGCGGCGACTCACTCAACGATGCACATGAAACAACATAGAATACTCTACAGGCATACCTCCATAGCTAACAAGCAGCTTTTCTATATCTACAATGTAGAACAACATCAACAGAGATGAAGTAGGAGTCAATAACATGTCTGAAGAACAAATCACGTGCGATGCTTGAAGCTTCATCTGTAAAACCCCCGAGTCTAGACCGCTCCAATCAGTAATCACCCCTCTCGATGATCCGGATGTCCGTGTATGCAATTTGGAATTCGCCATGTTCCTACCTATCACAAGCAGTATATAAATGCAGAGTTTCAAAGGATTGAAAATAAGATAGACGTCATGTCATGAATAAAACAGCATTGACACCCCACCGCAGAACTATTCTACCAATTTTACCAAACCACTTGGACAACTTCGAATCTGTTACAACTAGACTACGAAACCACGAACGAATTCCTCGGCAACAGGCAAAGCGCTACAAGGAACAAGCAAAACAGACACAACAATGGGCAAAGGATCCTGCTACTGCGGCAAAATCGCCTTCTCCTACACCGGAGAACCAGCCAACAAGGCAAGTGCTTTCCTTCCCCCCTCCCTCCCTCCAACTAACCTTTCCCAGGCAATCTGCCACTGCACCGACTGCCGCAAAATCTCCGGTTCAGCCTTCACAACCAACCTCGTCATCCCCAGCTCCTCCTTCTCCCTCAACTCGGGCACCCCCAAAAAGTACTCTGCAAAAGCCGACTCGGGACGTACAGTCACCACTGTATTCTGCGGTGATTGCGGCAGTAATCTATGGAGAGAAGGAGATATGAGTTCCGAACAAGGGATTTTGGTGGTCAGAGTGGGTGTGCTTGATGGGGAGGGTGTGTTGGAGGAGGGCAAGCCAAAGGCCGAGGTTTATACGAGTGAGAGGGCGAAGTGGTTGGGTGAGGTGGAGGGGTGTCAGCAGTTTGAGAAGTTTTTCTGAGGGAGTGGATAGAGGAGGGAGGGTTGGGTGATGGTTGGCTTGCATTTGGAATGATATTGGATAAGCAAAGGAAGTTGGGTATAGAGTACAGGGAATTAAGAAGAATACGAAACTTCCAGGCCTACGGACCCGATGATGTTGTCTCTCCTCTTCAGGTCTAGATCCGCACCTATACTGACCAGCAGATCCTTGATGCGACCTTCCCACAACACGCCAATCTTGCCGAGTTGGTTGACCCTTGCCTTGAACACACTATCCACTTCTTGTGTATTGTTTTGCCCAAGCAGGTCTTTGGTCAACTTAGTTTCCAAGACTGATTCGTGCGGTTTGTCTTCGACAGGCAGAGTGTCACCGACTTCCAAGGGTTTACGTCGCCAAAGTTCAAGGCCGAGTTGGACATCGGACTCGTAGCTGTAGATGTTGAAGTCGAAGCGCGAGCTCAATGCTACATCGTCCCCAGCTTTGACAGCATAGCTCGAGGAAATATTGCCCATGAGAGGATTACAGGTCAAGGCCATGGTGTAAGGAAAGCCAGTATGCGAAGGCAGAGTAGTGAAGCGGATAGCAGTAGATACACCTCCAGACTTATTCAGAGGTGAAAAGTACAACTCGGCACCAGCGCTGAGACGACCGATTTGAGGATCGATGGGTACGACGTTGCCTCTAGGCGTTGTGGTCCGAGGGATAGTGCGAGGGTCGAGACCGAAGTTGTAAAGACCGCGGATGCCCATTAAGCAGCTATCGGTGGAAAAGAGGTATTCGGTCGAGTATTTTGCATGGTCATTCTGCAGTTGTGCCAGGACGGAACCGCCGTTAGGGAGAGCAGAGTCGGAGACACATGACAGCCGCAGAAGGCGCGAGGGCGATATGCGACGCAGATACAGGGCTTCGAGAGTCGACGTGGGCAGGTATAGACGGCCGTACAACAAGGTGTCTTTCTTGTCGATTCTTCTTCCAGCCTGCCAGATCTCCCAGAGATACGTCTCGTCGGGTCGGCGCAATTCGGGAAGGTGTCTATATCCTCTGACCAGGTTTCGCAGGTCGATTATACTGCTCTGAGAAGGAATGCGCATAGGCAGGGACGAGTAGAGGAAAGAGATGGAGCCATCGACGAAGCCTCTATTGGAGAGAGTGTAAGATGTCGCAAAGCCAGGAGCCGACAGTGACGATATGCGAAGGCGAAGGCCATGCGGAGTTTGGAAGTCAAGAAGGGCTTTGTACAATGGTCAGCGCATTTCACGATACAAGACATGACTATTCTGTTTACCATTGGCCGTGGCCGTCAAGGTGCTGTAAGAGTTGTCATGATCCCACAACGACGCCGAATAAAAGGCATTTTGGACATAGTCCATGAACTCGATCATCTCATCTATATCATGACTAGGCCAGGCGACGACGAGACGAGCAGCTAAGAATTGACATCAGATCATGTTTGCGACGACCAAGATCAAACATTCAAGGTCGAGTCAAAGGGTCGGCAAGTCGGAGCTTGACCAGCGTGTGTTTCCCCGCAAAAATCGCAGCTCCATCCTGATTTTTTTTGTAGGCCCATCGCCAGCGGCACATCTCGCCCAAATCTCATTCACCAGAACTCTCATCACGCACCAAACACAACAACCATGCCCAAGTCAAAGAGATCCAAGGTCGTCCACCTGACCCAAGTCCAGAAGAAGGACAAGGAGCTGCGCACAAAGCTCTTCGACAACGTCCGCGATGCCGCCGACAACTTCTCCCACATCTACGTCTTTGGCGTCGAAAACATGCGCAACACCTACCTCAAGGACGTCCGCACCCATTTCGCCGACTCGCGCATCTTTTTCGGAAAGACCAAGGTCATGGCAAAGGCCCTGGGCATGACCGACGCCGAGGAATACCAGCCCGGCCTCTCAAAGCTCACTCCCTACATCGAAGGCAGCGTTGGCTTGCTGCTGTCCAACCGCGACCCCGCAGAGGTTCTCGAGTACTTTGAGAACTACTCCGAGATCGACTACGCAAGAGCCGGTGTTAAGGCCACCAGAGACTTTACCGTTCCCGCTGGTGTCGTCTACTCGCGCGGAGGAGACTTGCCTGTCGAAGAAGACGTCGCCCTGCCTCACAGTCTGGAAGTCACCATCAGGAAATGGGGTATGCCCACCAAGCTCGACAAGGGCAAGGTTGTTCTCGATGGCGATTACGAGCTCTGCAAGGAGGGCAAGACTCTCAACAGCCACCAGACCGCTTTGCTCAAGCTGTTCGGTGTCGCCATGGCTGAGTTCAGGATCCAGGTCAAGGCTTACTGGAGCCAGGCTTCTGCAGACGTTACCGCTGTCGCAGACCCCAACTCCATGGAGGAGTAAACAGTTCTCTGGAGCAAGGATAAACGGACAACAAAAAGGGAAGGGAGGGAAAGCAAGACATGAAAAGACGCCGGCAAACAACCGGCGTCGTATGGCTGGCAAAAGCTTGCATGAGCGAGGCGCTCTGGCGTTCATTACATGGTCGGGTGTTTTTGTTTATTCAATTTTTTTCTGTAATCGACATACCTGCCATTTCTCGAGAGAGACATTGGCCCAAGAGCATGTTTCCACTTGGTGCAAATCAGAAGAAAAGCATGTAGAAGGGTCTAGATTGGTATACATATGACCAAAAGAAAGTGTTCAGAATTCATCATTTCATACATAAACATTGAACTGAGAAGCATGTTCAGACCAAGTTAACTTGCCTGTAACTTTATGGAGATGTCTTGATGCAGACGATGATGTCTATTGTGCAGAGAGCAATGTCAAAGGGACATTTGCGGACCGTGGAAGTTAGACCAAGCAAATTGCTTGTTGACCATCAAGTGGGACACAGGTTCGAGCAAAACCACGAAAGGGAACAGAGTATGATCATAAAGCCATGTCTTTTTGATTGAACCCTCAATTTTTTCGTTCTTTGTTCGCGACACAACGTAGCCTCGAAGACGTTTTTCATTGCAAGTTTTTTTTGTTGATGAAAAAGTTCGCCTATTGACCGACCACCCTCCCAGAAGCCCAGATCTTTTATCGGTTCCGAGAAGGCCGGTTCCGTGATGAGAGAGCATGATCAAGTGCTACTAACGTTTCCCCTCTGTCTGCGCCGAAGAAAAGTACCGATGAACCACTGCAACCTAGAGCATTTATGACTCGGTGGTGATCTTGGCCTTGGCGTTGGTGACCTTGACACCGAGCTGCTTGGCGCGGGCGACAATGTCGATGCGCTTGCGGGCAGAGACGGCGTGAGAGATCCTGTAAGTAGATATGTTAGAACTGATGTTGCTTGTTGCAAAGGGCCTGTGCCTCATCGCTCGGTGAGAGGGGTGTCGTACTCAGCGGCGTAGGTGCGGTTGTGCATGAGGAGAAGGTCGAGCTCGCGGACGTTGTTGACGAGGAAAGCCTTGTGGCCGGAGGGCATCATGTGGCGGGTCTTCTTGTTGGATCCGTAACCGATCTTGGGCATGACGGCCTGTCCCTTGAAGCGACGGCGCATGGCATTGTCGATACCCTTGGGCTTTCTCCAGCTGGGGTCTACGCGCATGAAGCGGTCCGACTGGTGGCGGGTGAAGCGCGAAGTGCCTGCAAATCCATCACTGTCAGCGACGGGCTCCGTGTTTCTTCTTTTCGGTCGTCGTGTCTATCGTGGCGGCGCTCTCTGGACGTGTGTCTGGGTGGGTGTGGGACTCGTGGGCTCGTGGCTCCTTGGACGGGCGGACGTACGCTTCTTGACGATAGGGACATGCTTCTTTGCGGCGGGCATCTTTACGAGAAATCGAGGTCAGTGATGTTGTTCAGTTGGTAGAGCGAGTGGGTGGTATATTCGTACTGTGTCGGATTGGGCGAGTTGTCGTTGGTCGCTGTTCAAGTCGTCGGCTTCAATCTGAGAGTGATGAATTTTGCATCGCGTTCTTTCCTCGCTTAGCCCTTGCCTTTGTGTGGCACAGCCCCACTTATTTCCGCTTTAGGAAAGAACCCTTCTGCTCTCCCTCGCTTCACTCTGCATGCTCAACATCTGAACATCTATTGTCACAATTATTTCCATCATGACTGTCGTTATTCAATCTTAGTGATGTTTTCCAACATGTTGGCTGTCAACAGCGGGAGAGAGAATATTATTCGATACTTCAGTGCCGCGATAGGTTGACCACTGCGCTCACCACTTAACTGTCATAGATGGTTCTCTTGCACAGAAGTTCAGATTGATACAGAGTTTAGTGGTAGTGATGCCCTTCGCACCAGATAGTCATATTCATCATTAAGCTATGTAGAGATCGAAAAAATAATTCCCGTCCTGAGTCTGTGGTCCGGTCAACCATGACCGTGTGCCCCCAATGAGTCCAGAATATGCATCAAAACGCCTCGCTAATAAACACGCCCTCTCTCAATGGATGATGTATCAAGTCGCAGCGACCGCATGGAGTGTCGAGAATCCAGACGACCTGCGTCGGCCCTTGTTACCAGCCGTCCTCATCCTATTGGGTGTTGATGTCTTTCTGACGCTCGGTATTGGCTGTGGTGTTTGTTCCACTTCTAGCGCTGGTGATGATTCGATAAGATGTTGTGGACCAGCTTCATTCTTCTCCGTGATCACCTCAGGCCGTTCAGGTAATGCTTCACTTTGAATGCCAGGCATCTTGGTGGTCACTAGTTCTTCTTGATGCACTTTCTGCGTATCGTGCGGTACAGACTCAGGGGGAGAAGTGTCCAAACGTTCATAGAAGAGCATGAAAACACCACCTTGTCCGAGAACATGATCTTCACTGACGGCAGACACATCATCATCGCTGAGTCTCCACCACTTTGTAGGTGTTTGCTTTGATAGTGTGTCCTTGTCGGTATCCTTTATGTGTTCCGGATGCTCACGATAGCAGATGTAGTGCCCGTTCTCGTGGCGACCATAGTGAGTGACAGCAGCTCGGAGGACATACTGGGCCCTAGCGTCATTGCCAGAGGATCCAATCATCGATCTCGAAGGGTTCATGCGCCATTCCTCTTGATCACCGGCATTCTTGGTAGTGCCTAAGCACCACGGGCCTAGATTGAGCATCTTGGGGTATGTGACTTCGGCCAGGTTTTTGCTTTGAGCGCCTGTGTACTCGTCGAAAACGCTGCGATTCACGTGCACCACCAAACACTGCGGCGCTCTGGCGACTACAGCTTGGCGAGTTTTGGTGCTAGATACTCGGGATTTCTTGGAGATTTGGCACTTCTTGTTGAGTGTGTCGTCGGAAACGTCTCCATCCGCAAGCGCTTGCTCTACTGCTTGCAACCTTTGCAGGGCCATTTCGCGAAGTTGTGGAGGCAGAGAGGCTGGGGAAGAACCAGATTGCTCATGAGAGTGGTCGAATTCGGTCGTCATTTGTTCGAGCTGTGACTTCGTGCGCAACAACGTACACCTGGAGCATTCCACACCAGTAATTTCTTCCAGACTTGTGTACTCGTTCAGACAATCCTCAATCTTATAGCTGTAGTTTCTGCCAAGCGGTACCGTGACACAGTTGAACGGAATCATAGAGAGACCTTCAGAGAAGCCACAGCTGGTGCATGCGACTCGTTGTGCAAGGAAGCCGTCCAGAGGATTGCGTCGTTGTGCGGCTGTTTCCTGGTTGACAAGATCGGATGCCTTGACGGTATCTAGCGAGCCCACTTCCTGAAGTCCCGCTGTGCCTGGTGCGGTCTTCAGAGCCTTGGTCGTCTCTTTCTCCATGTCATCCATAATCTTTGAAAAGTATTCTTGAGCATCCTGCTGCTGCCAGCTGCTCATAGACTTCAACTTGGCTGGAGTCCAGATTCGGCAGCCGTTGTTGGAAGAATCGTTCAGTTTGGCCATGAGGTCGCGTAACGAGCCCACGGTTGTTGAGGCATCCTCGGACCTAGTTGCGTCTGACTGCTCCAAGTAGGTGGTCAGAGACTGGAAAGCAGACAGCCCTTGCAGGACACTGTTTTGGTAGCAAGAATTGTCCCAGTTTCCAAGGCCTGGCGGAGCATCAGATGTGGAGCTAAGACCGCCGAGCCAGCTGGCTCTTCTCAAGGAGTTTGCGCCAGGAAGTATAGAAGACGAGGCAGAACCAAGGCCAAAGATTCTCCTCATTGCTTCGGTTTTGAAAGTGTGGTTATCGCTATTCAATGGAGATGCGGTCGAGTCTTGGTACAGAGCTGGGTTCCTTCGCTTGTCGACAGCAAGGACGAGAGCGGCAGGAGTGAGCAGGACTAGGACATTCCAGACAAGGTCGACAAGGATGGATGGGAGGGCGAATGTATAGGCGCAGTAGAAGAAAGCTATGCCGGCAGCGATCCAGGCGGCCTTGTTTGAAGCGAGCAGACGATCGAGAGTCGAAGGGTCGTTGCGATACGAGTAGGAGGCGTGTGAATAAGTGTACGAGGCGCTCATGATGCGCCTGGGTCGTGTTACAGTGCAGACGACGGAGAGCGAGGCAGACGGGGTTGGTTCAGCATGGATTGGTGTCTTGACAAAGGGACAGAGCGGCGACCGAGACAAAGTTCGGATGAGATGGATCAGGTCAGCAAAAGAAAGACATGGACGCTTTGGCTGGCATTGCGACAAGTTCAGGGTCCAACGTCGACTCCTTCGACCATCTCGACCGTGCACACCCTGTCCCGTCCGCTCACCGCCTTCGGCATGCCTACAGAAATTATTCGTTATGCTTCCTTCTGCCACCCTCAGATCAACATTCTCGTCTTCTTGTTATAACACTCAAACGACACAAAGATGGCCAAAGCAACCAAAGCAAAGGCTCGTCGTGAGTAAGCATCGTCGCACTAACGTCAAACTCATTCTGATCCAAGAACAGCCGTTTCTACTCGCTCTCGCGCTGCGCGCCGTGAAGCATCTCCAGGAATCAACCTCGACAAATCTATTACCGGCGAGAAGACCACCAAGGAATCCGCAGACTACTTCCCCGGAGCACACGATGCTGGCATCTCGAAAAAGAAGAAGCAGAAGCCCATGACCCGTGCCCAGCGCATGCGTAAAGAGAAGGGCTTGGAGCGCGCAGAAGCGAACATGGATGTTCTACACACAAAAAAAGCAAAGAGCTTTGTCAGAGCGAGGAGGATTGACGACCGACGAGTGTGTACCCTTGATCACACTTGACCTACTGTGACACTTTCTGACCATACTCAGGCAACCTGGGAGGCCATGAACGACAAGACCAACCGCTTTGTCCAGCCCAAGGCCGCAAAGGGCTCCAAGGCTGTCGACATGGACGCAAACTCAAGCGACGAAGAGAACCCTGGCAGACCCTCAGTATTCGCCATGCCTGGTGATGAGTGGGAAGACGAAGACGAGGATATCGACGTCGAGCAGAGCATGGAAGCACCGAATACTGCCGACCCTGTCAACAATGCTACCAACAACGACGACGACGATGACGAGATCCTGTAGAGCAAGATGCTCTCAATCAAAATCGTTACCTCTCAAAGCCAACCTTTGGGCCTAGTCCAAGACTCGTACTTCCAGAAAGTTGCATGTCAGCCAATCCTGGACAATTCGAGCGTCCGATCCAGTCATAGCACGCTTCGTCCGCGTTACCGTGCTGCGCGAGTTACTCCGAGAGCCATTCGCGTCGTGCGACAGCGTGCAGTGGACGGAACCGAGAGGCTCCCGAAACAGGGTGCCACACTCATGGCTAGGCTACCTAATCTTCTCTACTCGAATATGTTTCTGCAAAGACAATTCGGAACAGCCACAGCGTTATGTAATGAAAGCTCGTATGGCGATATCAATTGCACCAACTCAGATGGTAGACGATCTTACTGTCGCAAGTTGGTCACGTTATAAATCTCTCCTGAATCGCTTCCAGCGTGATCATGAACATTGTTCTTATGTGCTTGATACAACATGAATGCCGAATACAGAGCCGCCATCCTGGTACTCGGACTTTTCGGAGCCAACCCCAGATTAAACATGGCACGCTCTGACCACCCCCGACGTAATCCGCGGGCGGCCGTCTTCGCAATCTCTATTATTATTTTGGTCTCACCTCTCAGGTTCCTGATCCTGCTTACACAAGGACGACAAGAGTATGCATCTATCAACCTAGTACTACTTTGACGCAGAGCCATTTGCTTGAGCTGTGCCTACACCTACAATGTCCGACCCTTCGCCATCTTCGCAGACCCCACCAACAACAAACGCGCCAAGTCAAAATGGCAGTTCTGAAAAACATCATGACGATGGAGCCGCCGGAGATCAAGTCAACAGCGAGAAACCAAAGAAACTCAGTCTGAAGGAAAGAGCTGGTAAGCTATGGGCAAAAACACAGTTGGATGTGACGACGATGAAGATTATGGCCAAGTGAGTATTATGTTGTCTGAAAGAGGTTGCATTGAATTGACAGTGTCTTAGGGGTGCCCTTGCGCCAACAATTAGTCTGGCTGCATACCAGGCCACAAACTTCGCCGAGACTTATACTACTCTAGGATACCTTGTCGGTGTCGTTTCCATATTGAGTTTTGCAATTATGCCAAGAGCCAAATTCCTACAAACCTGGTTCTTGAATATGCTGGCCACCTGTTTCGCCTCGTGTATCGCTCTACTAGCCGTATATTGTGCAGTTCAGGCCAGAATCCACACAGAAAAGGCCGTACGTACAGGAGGACCCGGCACAAGCGGAACACCTTCCCCCGGCGCAGCCACATCCACTTACAACTCGTCTGCAGCAGCAGTCAGCGGTATCTGGCTGTTCTTCGAAATCTGGATCATCAACACGATGAGGGCTAGAAATCCTCAGCTCATGATTCCAGGTATCATTGCGACCATCTTTGCGAACGTGAGCATGGTTTACGCTCCACAATTCGCCTCCATGACGACTGGAATCTCTTTCGTCAAACGACTTCTTGAATCGTTCTTTACAGGATTCGCCATTGGAGGAGCTGTTTCTCTGTTTATATTCCCTATAACAATGCGAGGAATCGTCTTCAAGGAGTTTACCGGATACATCATGTTATTACGCAAGATGACCAAAGCCAATCTTACATATCTTCAGAGTCTCGAGGAAGGAGACATGTTCTTCGGAAGGAGCGATACAAACATCCCAGAGAAGCCGAAGCGAACATCGGAAGCCCAAGCTATTAAGGATACGCTTGCAGGACTTGCTGCTTTGCACGGAAAGCTCTCTATCGATTTGAGCTTCGCTAAGAGGGAAGTCGCCATCGGACGCCTCGGTCCGGATGATCTACAAGAGATTTTCAAACAGTTACGAGGACTTATGCTTCCCATCATAGGTCTTAGCAGTGTGATTGATGTGTTCGAGAGAATTGCCGAAGACAAGAATTGGAACCATCCCGCTCCAGCAAGACCGGTCGAAGAACTCGATGATCCCAATGAGAGGAGCAGAATGGAGGCTGTTGCAGATTGGCATGCCATCTTCAAGACCATGCGTGAACCATTTGCTCGAATTGTTGGCGACATTGACGAAGGCTTCGAGCATGTGTTGATCACTCTGCAATTAATCAAGCCACCAAAGAGAGAGGCTGATCCCGAGTCTGAAGGCGATCGGCCACATCCTGGAGACAGGAACTTCCAGAGTTACCACTTCAAGCGAGTGGATGACTACCATCGCCAAAAGCGTAAGCTGCTGAGACGTTGGTGCGAACTCAGGGGTTTCGTTTTGCCTGATAATTTCTTCGAGAACGCGCAAGACGCCAGCTTTACCGCTCCCGAATGGTACCACAGCGTCAAGAACAATGACGAGCGCCAGACGTATAGAGCTAGACTCTTCATCGTTCTGTACGTGGACTACCTGCTGGACTCAATAGCTAGGACTGTCCACGAGTTCGTCAAATATGCTGATGCAAAGGTCGAGAGTGGAAAGCTGGGTCGTAAGAGACTCATTGTTCCGGGTGTCAAACGATTGAGGAAGTGGATCAAGTCAGCCTACAGCCGGAAGCAAGATGCATACAACGATGAACAGCATGGCATGAACGAGGATGGCAACCATGCTTCTAACGTGTATCTCGGCGATGCCTACAACAAGCGCAAAGACCCTGAACATCTGCCCCCAAGCAATGCCTGGGAGAAGTTTGGAGACCGCGTTCGTGGCATTGCTCACTTCCTCCGTTCACCAGCATCCACCTTCGGATTCCGAGCTGCTTGCGCTACAATGTGTCTTGCCATCGTCGCCTATCTACACGACACTCAAACCTTTTATGTCAGGCAACGATTGTTCTGGGCTCAGATTATGGTAGGCCTGAGCATGTCTCCTTCTGCTGGACAAAGCTTGTTCAGTTTCGTGCTCCGCCTTACCGGCACGTTCTTAGCTATGGTGACCAGCTTCATCATCTGGTATATCGTCGACGGACATACTGCTGGAGTACTGGTATTTTTCTGGTTTTTCGTTGCTTGGGGCTTCTTCATTGTCCTGAAATATCCTCGTTTCATTCAGGTTGGTATGATCTACTCGGTCACGAATACTCTAATTATCGGATATGAGTTACAAGTTAGAAAGATCGGTGTGCAGCTTTCCGAAACGAATGGCCAAGCGTACTATCCCATCTACGAGCTGGCTCCTTATCGTCTTGCCACCGTTGCTGCAGGTATCTTTGTGGCTTGGGTATGGACCGTGATTCCCTACCCAATCTCAGAACATTCGGAGCTTCGTCGCAACCTTGGTTCGTCTCTGTATCTACTGGCCAACTACTACTCAGTCGTTGTCGAGACAGTCAAATTCCGCGTTAGAGGCGACTTCCACAACCTGGACTCTTTCGACGACGGCCAGAACCCAGCCAAGAAGCTCGAAAAGATCCGACAGACCGTCTTCTCGAAATCTGTACTCGTGCTGCAAGGCCTACGCACGCACTCAGACTTCATCAAATTCGACGTGCCAATTGGTGGTCGGTTCCCTCGCCAGAATTACGACAGGATCATCGCTCGCATTCAAGACATTCTCAACTTTGCTTCCCTGCTCAGCTATGCATCCCAGACCTTTTCCGAGATGCAGAACACAGAGAAAGATGGCTCCGAATCTCAATGGCTGAACGACTTCCGCCGTCTCGTTAAGGAAGCAGACATCACAAGCAAAGAATCCACTACACTGCTTTCCTTGCTTTCTGCCTCTGTAGCCAGCGGACAACCCCTGCCGCCCTACCTCCAGCATCCTGAACCTTACCGTCTCAGCGCAAAATTAGAAAGTCTAGATTCGAATATCTTGTCTGTGAGACATATGGCTGAGCCTGGCTTTGCTGCTTTTGCAGTGATGCAGATATCGACAAAGTGTATTGGTGATGACTTGAAGGCGCTGTTGGCTGATATCAAGGAGTTGGTCGGTGAGCTTGATTTTTCGTTCCATGTTGTTAGTACGAGGGATGCTTCATCGACTGGCTCGCAGGATACTTTGATCAGGGAGGATAGTCAGAACCGACGGAAGGCTGATTGAAATTGTATGTTTTTTTTGAGTTTATTGACGAAAATTGTATACCCAATACTTCTTGGTCTCTGCAGCGAAGTGAAGGAACCAGAGCGATAGTGCAAAGGTGAATGGGGTGCTCATAACAGAAACATGAGCCAAAAAGTGCAAAAAAGGAAAACGGCCGCTCTCGTAGTCGACCTCAGGAACTTGCCTGCTATGTGCACTTATTTCAGGGT
>Ga0058697_10000314_pt1 | contig 22331 bp, 17 predicted proteins | sample AgamicAsMae_FD_66619 | JGI IMG/M metagenome (GOLD analysis project Ga0058697, IMG submission 66619) | Agave microbial communities from Guanajuato, Mexico - As.Ma.e | ecosystem: Host-associated > Plants > Phyllosphere > Phylloplane/Leaf | place: Guanajuato, Mexico | collected 2012-06-04
GAGGGAAAGGTGGGGGCTGTTGAGGGCCCTGAGGACCTTGGGGACCGCGCCATTGCTGCTGTTGTTGCTGCTGGTTGGGCTGGGGGAAGGCGCCCTGGGGACCAGATGGTGGTGCTTGAGGAGCGCCGGGTGCGCCATGAGGTCTTGCGGCCTGATCGAATGAATGTTAGCATCGAGTCTAATAGTAGCAGGTCGAAGATGTGCAGTGTTGTATGGCTCAGAAGGAAGGCAACGGAAAGTGTCCACATGGTTTTGCGCTCTCGGAAAATGACAATGGTTTACATCCGGAATGTTTCATCACAGCGATTGAGTAGTTCTTGGGTATGTGGGAGCAACTTACACCGAGGATGGCGGGGTCATTGGGCACCTGAGGAGGCTGAGGCTTGTTCTCCTTGGGAGGCTCGACGATGGTCAGGTCCTTGACATCGCTTCCACGGAAGACAATGTAGTCGTAGATCTGGTCGTTGGGCGGGATCTCGTCGTCTGGGTTGCCGCGACGGCCTTCAGTTCCGAATGACTTGACATTTTCCAAGGCGACTGTCGAGTTCTCCGAGTTGATCTCGTGTAGTGTACCGACGTATCTGCGCAGTCGACAGTCAGCTTGTTGTTCTTAGCCAACCGACTCTGGCCACTCACTTGATGTCGCTCTTGGAGATGAGAGAGATGCGCGATCTGTCCTCAGTGTTAGCTAGCTTGCTACACGACGGGACTCGATTGGGCGTGCGCACCCGATGAATTCGGACATTGCGGCGTATGAATGACAGCTCGAGCTGTATAGCCAAGCAGGAAGAAGAAATATGCAGGTAGAAAGAAGAGTTGGACGCTTGAGACAGGAGTAACTCGACTAACAGCAGCAGCAAGCAACCCACTCACCACCATCGCATTGCTCGACGCACGGACCTCTCGCATCGCGTCCATCGTCACTTTCACTCACCCTGTCCTTCTATCACAAGAACAAAACAAGACAACATGGCAGAATTACAGTCGTCGAGTGACAGTACCGCTGTGTTCCAACAGTTAGACAACTACGATTGGGATCACGACAATGAATTCCAAACTGCCCTTGCCTCCATCTTAAGGTCTGCAACCACGCCCGAGCAGACCGCACATTTGACCATACGAGCTCGATGCTACTATTACACAAGGTGACACTTTTCAACGTCTATCTTGGTCCCTGAACGTGCTCTTATATCTTGTACCAGGAAGTTCAAGACGCCTGTCAACTTCGAGGCCTATCAAACCTGGATCCAGTCTCAACATCATGCTGCCTCTGAACCTCAGTCTGCAGCCTCGGCTGATTCAGCTCACCCTCCCTCTATAGGAGATGCTCCTCCACCAGCCTCTTTTGCTGAGATATGTGCACTCATCGCAGAGGGTAAACCGATACCTGGTATAAAGGACATCCCTGATACCGTCCTGGAAGGTCAAGGAACAGAGGCACAAGCCCCTCGACGCAAGAAGCCATGGGAAAGGGATGCCACGGCGGCCCCAACTCCAAGCTGGGCAGCACGAAGCTAAGCAAATACTAAGTCTATAATGCATCTATAGGCATACGTTTCTCGCTAATGTTCAAGGCCATGTCCTACATACATTTACAGCAAAGCGTCCAGCACCTTGTCTTGTAGTCTGTTCAGCTGTCCCTTCATAAGTCTGACCGTGAAGTCCAGCGCCATGTACTTTTGCTTGTAGTCAATCTCTGACTCCGGCATCCTGGCAACTTCCTTGATCATATCTTGCGCTCGGCCTTCTGCATCGTTCGGATCCACCTCTTCCTGCCCGATCTCGAGCCCGACTGCACAAAACTTGCCTCCTACTCCACCAAAACCAGCAGACCAACTGACGTCAAACTTTTCTTTGACTCTCTGTGCATGTTCATCCGGACCGATGCGTTCTTCAAGACCGTCATCTCGTATCGCAAACCTCTGCACGGTGATCTCCTTCTCTTTGCACGGCGTTGCAGAATCGAAGCCAAGCTGTCGCGATACACCAAGCCAGCTCGTTGCTGCGATGCGAAGAGCATCGTCTCTCTTGTTATCCGAATCTGCTTTTGGCACGCCAAAGCGCTGAAGAATGGCATCGGACAGGCGCACCGCTTCAGGACCCAACAATCTGCCTTTCCTGCCAGATAGATCTGCACGGAGGAGGTCAGCGGCGAGGACTCGCTTGAGAGCCTCGTATGCAAGGCCCACCTCGGGCTCCGAGTCATGATTCTGACGCGTGGCAGGAGTTTGTGAAGCAGGCCGGGTTCGCGATTCAAGCCAACCAGAAGCTGTAGGCTCAGTGTCCATAGGCACCGGACCTTCTGATGTTTGGTCGAACGCTTCATTTGCAAGCACTGATGGTGTAGTGAGTTGGATCGGTCTTCCAGTGTTTTCTGGTACTTGCAAAGAAAGACGTCCGCGCTGTCGTCGTGGGGGAGCATCATCATCCACCGGTTTGGACATCATAAATACAGGTTTGTGCAGTGGTTTCGTATAGGCGTTGGGACGCAGAAGATGTGGTTCGGTATCGTAAGTCATCAAAGATACGGCTGGAGTGCTTCTTTGTGAAGCTGACACCTCAGCGTTCGGATCTGCTGGGAACGTGGTATATGGGCCATCCTGGATCGATCGATTGCCAGGAGGTCTGCCTCGAGCTCTGGCGTTGTTGGCATTGGCGCTCGTCCAGGCGGAAGACACTGCAGGACCATGCTTTCTACGAGACCGGGCGCGAGAAGATCCGGGAGTAATGGCCGACATGGGCTCGTCGTATGCCGGCATTCCTGGTGCTCTGGGCTCGAGTGCTGACATGGGATGAGGAGTTGTAGCTGTGTCGTGAGATTCTCTGCCGAGCCAATGGATATGTTGCGGTGGTCGGGCAGCTATTGCAGAATGCGGGATTGGTCGCCTTGAGGCCGCATTTGTAGATTGCCACATGTCACTCTCATGATTTTCTGCAGGTCTGGCGCTCAATGGAATTGCAGCTGCAGTATAAGATGCCTGCGGCTGGGCGTAGAGAACTCTCCCCTCGTAGGAAAAGGACGTAGTCAGCAGAGGCTTCTTAGGAGGAGCCGGATCTTTCTCCGGCGTCTCGTTTCTCTTGCGACCTCTCTTGGGACGGAAAGACGGATCCAATGCTCTGATGGCAAGATCCTCGTCAGCTGGAACACCATCTCGACCTCTTGCGGGATGAGGGTCGTGTGGTGGAGGCAGATCCAGGTAGTAAGAATGCTTCTTCCCGAGCAGATACTCGAAGAAGGCGTCAACATGCATTGCACGCATCCAACGCTAAGCCAAATGTAAGTTATAGGGAATACGCGAAGACCAGTGATGCGATGCGACTGACCTTTAGTCTGACAGAGTACTGTTGTACTTTCTGAACACTACCACCTCTCTCTGCTGAAGGGGGCTCGACACCCAACTCCAGCGCTAGCTGAGTCCATGTCTTGATCTCCTTACTGTCGAACCTTTGAACAAGCTGCCACAATGTGAATATACTGAAGTCTTTGCCATCACTACGTGGCGGCGTTTGGAAGATGCGTTTCAAATCAGAGGTATCAATGTCCAGCGGGAAATACGGATTACAATATAGGATGAAGGCAGCATAAGCGTCGACAATGGTCTCTTCGGACACATCGCGTGGAGGCAGAGCACGTTGAGTGAGCGGTGCAGACGAGCGAGTAGGCAGCACGACGGCGTGTCTTGGGGACGCAGATGTCGAGTCATGTGGCATGTCGCTATCAGCAGCACCAGTAAAGAGCGAACTGGGTGTCGCGTTCACTGACTCCATGTCATAGTCGCGACCTAGGCTGTCATCATGGGCATTTGACGAGGCCGGAGAGCTGCCAGCGCTCTCCATCATGTCCTCGGACACATCTCTATGCGCCATATGCTCAAATGCTTCGTGGTCGATAGAGTGTGCAACACTCCCGAGCTCGGAAGCTACAGCTCCAGGCGCGTCGAGTACCCGGACGGGCCGAGGAAGACGTGCGATAGAACAAACGTCGAGGCCGAGGGTGAAGGTGATGGACACTGGCTTCCGGTTTCAAGACGTGACGTCTAACTTAGTCGGCTTTTGCTGTGAGCTAGAGGTTCGAATAACGGGTCAATTTGACTGATTCTGGCAGAAGATCTGGAGAAAAGGGGGAATTGCGAGATATGCAGCCAAAAGTCGTGGTTGCCTCTGATCCTTGCAGCCCTATATCCGATGCCTGTGCATGGGTAAAGACGATCAACACAAGGTCGCTATGGGGTTCTTGACCAGTCGGAGACGGACCTTCGACGCGCACTGGAACTCATGCTATCGTCAGGATACCACTTGCTTCTACACGTTATCATCTTCTTGCTTCGGAAACTTAACGATCAATTGACACGAGTTCTGTCAAGACCCTGAGCTGTTGCCGATCTCGTTCTTTCACATGTGGGGAATGCAACCTCGGCTGCTTGACCCTCTCCAAGGTAAAAGCTACGCCTGACGCAGCTGGACACAATAACTTGATCGAGGCATAAGAGCTTTCTCCTTTCCCTACCTCCTTACTCGAACTTCGAAACATCGCTGTAGCTCTTGAAACATACTACTATAGCTCACCCTTCTCTGCTCGTCACTAAAATCGGCAGATCGCTCACACTTTTGCTCCATTTACATACATTCCTTTCTGACCATGTCTCAATCCATCTCTGTCAAGGACGAGTTGCAGAAGTCGACTGCTACTGCCCCTCCAGATGCAGTCTCTCAGCAGTCTGACAATGTCGCCCACGCTCTGGCTGGCTCGGGTGGTGGTCTCATTTCCATGGCCTTGACATACCCTCTGATTACCTTGTCAACACGCGCCCAGGTCGAGTCCAAGAAAGCCGATACCAACGTGCTTGAAGCAGCCCGCAAGATCGTCGCACGCGAAGGTGTCCGCGGTTTGTATGCTGGTTTGGAATCCGCTCTCTTCGGTATCGCCGTCACGAATGGAGTCTACTACTACTGGTACGAGTGGACCCGTGCTGCTTTCATCAAAGCCGCAAATGCTGCCAACCGCCCCAATGCCAGCAAGCTCAGCACTTTGGAGACCATGCTTGCCGGTGCCCTTGCTGGAAGCGCAACTGTGCTCCTGACTAACCCTATCTGGGTGGTCAACACGCGCATGACGGCGCGCAAGAACGAAAGCGACGAAAGCGCTCTTCCTACCGTTGAGGGCGAAAAGCCAAAGAAGAAGCTCAGTCCCAGCACCATCGGCACGCTTCTGGCCATCATCAAGGACGAAGGCTTCATGAGACTGTTTGCGGGTGTGTTGCCAGCTCTTGTGCTGGTTATCAACCCCATCCTTCAGTACACCATCTTTGAACAATTGAAGCAGTATCTTGAGAAGCGCCGTCGTGTTACTCCCAAGGACAGCTTTTACCTTGGTGCTTTGGGTAAGCTGGCAGCTACCAGCATCACCTACCCTTACATCACAGTCAAGTCCAGAGCCCATGTTGCTGGAGGACAGAAGGAGGGCATGTTCGACAGCTTCTCGCGAATCTTGCGCGAGGAAGGCTGGGCTGGTCTCTACGGAGGTGAGTGGATTCTCAATCACAATATCATCATCCAATACTGACGTTTCATTTAGGCATCGGCCCTAAGGTCACTCAGAGTGTCATCACTGCAGCTTTCCTGTTTGCATTCAAGGACGCTCTGTACAATGCAACAGTCAAGGCTCGTAGAACCATTGCTCAAAAGGCATAGAGCCTGACGATCGAAGAGCAAAGCCCATCGGTCAGATAGTGATGTCAGATATGCACGAGGTGCATGGCCTATATCTAGGCGTGCAAGGAAGATGGTAGCAACGAATGCGTATGATGATGGTCGTCACGGATGGCTCGCCGATGCGAGAATGGAGCGCCCCGATGATGAATGGAGTTTCGAAATGTTTTACTTCAACCTTACTTTGCACGAAAAATGTATATACCCTTTCCTTCCTACCCACTGATCACCAACTATCTCGTCGCCGCAAAAAGGTCATCCTTGATCTCGTCCCAGCTCTTCTCACACCCAACAACAGCAACAAAAGAAGCCTTGCTAACACTCAAACTAATAACTGTAAGATCACCCTTTTCCACCAACTTTGTAAAGTCGACGAGCAACTCCTCTATCGAGCGACTGGAGGATTTGCGCCAGGTGGAAAAGGTGCTGGGGGCGTACATGTTGTGCCATATTATATCGACTTCGTCGTTGGCTGTGCGAGGTTCATCGGAGACTGGAGTTTATCGGGACAGTTAGCATTTTAGTTGAGGCGGCTGATGAGGTAGTATTACCTGCTGCGTTATCGAGATGAGAAGTCGAAGACATGGTGACTATTGAATGAATTCTTGAGAGACGTCGCGCGGTTGTGAGACGAGGGGAGAAAGATGGCGACCGTGATGAAATGACATAGATCCTTCAACTACTGGTAGATTTGGAGCCTTGCTAGCATCAAATTGGTTCGTCATGATGATTGACCACTATGATGTTTATGTACAGAAAATACAGAATGCTCAAATTGGTATATGGAACTACTGTAATGCACAAACAACCTAATGTCCAAGACGTCTCTCGGAGTCGTTTACTTTCTCTTCCTCGAAGCGCCAGCCTTGCTCTGGGCGTCAGAGCTTGAAGCCTCGGCCTTGACTGGAGTCACATCCTCTTCAGGTGCAGACTTCAGGGGCTGGGCAGCCTTCTTCTCCTCGACTTCTTCGTCGTCACCGCCCTGGCCGAACTCGTTGACACGAGTGTGGTCGACCTTGTATGCCCAGGCCTGGTAGAGGTATACGAAGAAGATGACATCATCGCGCAGAGTAGCCAGACGATGCAGTGTAGGCATCTTGATGGTGAAAGCGAAAAGATCATCAATGAAAGTGTTGAGGAACTTGTAGGTCATGGCCTTTGCGGGCATGTGTGCGACGCTCTTGAGGCGGTAATTAATGTACAAGCTGGGGACCATCATGAGGAAACCGTATGCGTAGACCGAGCCAACCAGTGTGGCAATGATGAAGCTGTACCAGCTCTTGTGAGTCTCGTAGACGAGCGAGTATCCAGCATAGGCGAGCAGAAGCGGCACAGCGACCATGTACAAGTAACGGAAGGCAATCTCGTCGTACTCTTGAGTCTTCTTCTCGACGTCGGAAAGCTTGTGCTTGTCCTCAAAGACAACGCGGTAGGGGATCAAAGAGCCCTCGGGAGCAGCACGAACACGTACATCGACAGCCTTTGTGACCTTCCAGGCCTCGATGGCGATACCCATACCTTGACCAAACAAGATCATCCAAGAAGTGTTCTCGTTGTTGTCCATCAGGTACAGGAAGATGACACTCTGCATGAAGACGTTGGCGAGGATGGTGCGGACCGAAGTTCCGATGTTGTCCTTCTTCTTGCGCCAATGGCTAACGTCGTTCTTGAAGGCCAGCATTTCGAAGATCATGTGCAAGATACTCACGAAACCAGTGATGCCGAGAAGGTACATGTTTGTGTCGAGGAGGACCTCCTTGATCATCTCGAGCTCACTGCCATCACCGCCTCCAGCAGTGGTCTCTCCGCGAGCACTCTTTCTAGCATTCTCCTTCATGCCCTCGTCCATGCTTGCCAGAATGCTGAACTTCCAGTTGGGGTCGGTCTGCAAGTCGAGGTTGAGAGGCATCTCGGTGACGGTCGAATTGAGCTCGGTCATCTGAGAGCGAAGCTGCCAGAAAGTGTTCAGGTAGAGGACGGGATAGTACCATGCGTTTTGACCAGAGTCATCACGGGCGCCGGTGGATTCCAGAGAGACGAATTGACGCATTGCTGGATGCATCTGGGGGTAGACAGGGGTTCCGATGTTGGGGATGATGGATAGAGTGAAGTTGGGGTGGTAGTAGTTGGAGATGGTGGGACCCGAGATCACATCCACAGCTTGGTCTTCGGCGTCAGAAGAGTCGAGTAGGTTGCGAGTCTTGTGGACCTTTTTCTTTGCCAGGTAGTTTGTCAGGGGACGAGTAACGCGGTAAGCCTTGAAGGAATCGTAGCCAGGCTGAGTAGGATCCATGACGCTTCCGGACTGGGAAATGTAGATGTGTGCCCAGAGGGTTCCATTCTCTTGTACTGATCGGGGGATGGCGATTGTGGTTTGAACCTGACGCTTGTCTGACCAGTCACCGTAATGGTAGTTGCGCTCCTGAAGAACCAGAGAATCGGCGGGCATCTGACTAAGGGCGGGCATGGCGAAGGAAGGCGAGACATACATGTTGATGTCCATGGAGGTGTTTTGTTGCCATAGAGGCATGATCATATTGGGAACGGCGCTATGAGGAGAGCCAGAAGGCTGCTGGCCAGTACCGGGGGTGACGGTGGGGAGAGGAGCGTTGTCGGCCTGCTTCTGCTGCTGAATACCTCCGGTGACTTGCTTGATTGCAAAGTTGACGAACATGAAGATGCCGACCGTCTGAGCAACCTGTTTGGTGGTTGACTGCAAAATGTCAGCGGACGCGCATGGCTTCGAGTATGCGACTGTTGCTTCTGACCAGCCAGTTGGTGCCCTGGGCGGGCTGCTGCTGTGCTGCAGACATGACGGGCGCGACTCTGTTACTCCGAAACTTGTCAGGACAACAAGAAGAGAGGATATCGCTCGAGAGTCGTGGAAATATCTGGCCTCAAATGTCAAGCCACTCCCAACCCTCTAGCCCTGTGAGCTCCGACCTCCGCGTTATCGAGCTGTCGGCTCTCGGAGATAAGACCGGCCAAACTGATATCAGCACGGTCCACTTGTCAAGCACCCCGAATGCGTCTGTTTCAACATCCGAATCACGCCTTTGACCTGCCACCATCCTCGGACCAAGTAGAAATCTATCCAACCCTTCGGACAAGCACCTTTGAACTTCTATTTTCTGAACCGCCTGGTCTTTCGAGACGTGGCGATTGAGCACGTGCTGGAGTCTTTGTCACAAGCTGCCTGTAAGACACAGGACCCAAGTGACCGAAGTCCCGAAACGTCATTTACGACCTTAGTGGATATTGAGAATAATACCGTTGCTGCCTGCACCAACTGCAACACCACAACACCTATAGCCCTTCCTATACACTGGAGCTGCATAACCTCTGCGAGCCCCAACTCGTCCATCACACCCACCACCACACCTCCAGCCGCCCGTGACTTCCTGCCCTTATCGCCCGAGTCATCGTCAAGTCCAGACGAGGTCGCCTCGATCAACTCCCTATCCATCTCTTGCCTACGCTCCTAGCCATCCGACTCGGCTCGCTACATCGCATATCATCACTCACCGGGCAGCCTTGGCTAGGCGCTGCCGCTGCCTGTCATGTTCTCTGAATGTAAGCCCGCCCAAAACACGTCCTCGCCCAAGGCCGCGTGACTGACAAACATCAGATGCCTCGAAGTTCCTCGCGCAATCTCAAAGTCGCCTCTCCTTCACTCAGAACGACCCTGACACTCGCTCTCGCAACCCCCTCGATCGTCGGCGTCAACCTGCTTCGGGCTCTCGCTACGTTCAACGCACCTCGATGCCCACGCCATATCAACCTTCGGGTTCCGTCTCATATCTATCCCGCTTCCCATTCGCCGCCCGTCCGCGACAGGAAGATGTGCCATTATTCCAAGGCTTCGAGCAAGAGGATGAAGAGACACAGCATGAGCGCGACATGGCGGACTATCTAGCTCTACAGAAATCTCGCCGCAATTTCATCCCCAGCCATCTCACAGAGTCGTCTGAGCTCGAAGACCACAACCTCGACTCTTCCATTCTTGCTTCACGAGCCAGTCTATCAGCTTCGAAACAAAAGTCGCATATGGTCGATGTGGAGCTAGGCTCGACTGACAATGATGATGCTTACTCGGATTTCGACAGCATTGATAGAGAACTTGACGCTCGCCCACCGGCCTTCCAGACATTTCAGCCTTCAGTACCTCCTCCGCAATCCACCTTCCTTCCGCAAGAGACAGATCCTGAATCAGCCTATGCTCATCCCAGGCCACCTAGTCCGGACAATGATAGTGTCCCACCGACAGTCATACTCCCAGCACCAGAGCCACCACGCCACGACATGTTCTGGTCCCAACTATACAAGATCTGCGTTTTCGGTATGTTTGCGACATTTGTATTAGTCTGGTTCCACACTTCATCGCCAAACTCCAAGAAGCCTTTGGGCGATACAATCTACTCTGCTCTGACATCTTCCATCAACCTTCTACTCTGGGATACAGTCATCACCGTGATAGTTGCTATGCTCTGGTTGGCTCTTCTCCGCGAGTATGTCCGCGTTCTGGTCTTCCTGATGCTCGTCTCGGTCCCGGTTATCCTCTTCTCCTTCTCGCTGTACCCCTTTATCTCAAGCTACAAAGGTGCTTGGCACGGAAATAGTGTTCAGGACAAAGTCATGCGCTGGTTCTCTTTCGTGCCAGCCGTCATCGCTTGCGTCTGGGTCTACTCGGTCTACAAAGGTCGTCGCTCGCTCGGCAAGGCAATCGGCATCCTCGAGTTCGCCTGCCGCATCGTCACAGCCTCCCCAAGCCTGACCTTGCTAGGATTCGGTACGCTAGGAGTCGTCGTCTGCTTTACCTGGATCTGGATGGGCATGTTCACTCGACTCTTTCTGGGCGGCCACATGTCGAAGCTTCAGACCTTTATCATCGATCTCAATACGTGGTGGTTGGGCTTCTTCTTCGTCATGGTTTATCTCTGGACTCTAGGCATAATCGCTGGAGTACAAAGAGCTACAACTGCTGCCACCGTCTCGCAATGGTACTTCCATCGTCTGAGTGTCCCAGCGCCGTCGTCCAACACGGTTGTACGGGCTTCATTCATGCATGCGACAGGTCCAATGCTCGGCACGATCTGTCTTTCGACTTTCTTGTCGCTACTGATTCGCTTACCTCTTATTATTCTTCCTCGACGTATCGCTAGCCTCGTCACTCTCTGCGCATTCTCTATGGTACCGACCTCGCTCGCTGCCCTCACCAACCCTCTGACACTCACCTATGCTGCTATTCACTCTCAATCTCTGAGTATCAGTGCCAGAGGCTTGTCTCAACTCCACTTTGTCTCCAACACCTCGCCCACGACCACGCTCAATCCATCTGTCTTTGCCGCACATCCAGGTTCTGGTGGTACCATGATGCCGTATCGCCTGGCTAAGCTGCTCTTACATGCAACTCGCTTCATCATGTCATTCGGTCTTGGTTTCGGCGGATGGGTGTCCACAGCACGGAACGTGCAATTGGCAGGCGGTGGTTTCAAGGGCAGTCTCTATGCCTATGTCGTTGGTCTGATAGCAGCTACAATCGGATGGGCAGTTCTGGGAGCTATCGAAGGTGTCATTGGCGGTGTGGTAGATGCAAGTGTTGTCTGCTGGGCCAGCGAGACTGGTGGCAGGAGTGGAGCAGGCGAAGCAAGATACTGCCGCGAGGCGGGCGAGCTTTTCGGAGAAGGAGATTATTAGTCTTCTTTTCGCTTTGAGCACGACGTCTTCTTTTTTCTTCTCTCTTTTGGATTACTCATATTACTGGATTGCTGGCGCTTTCATTTTTTTCTGATGGGCACAAGATACCACTGGGTGTGCTGAATTTCTCACGAATCATAAGGGGGCGTTTTGGGTTTTGAGCACTCGTTGGGTTGCTGGGATGGAGAGGTGAACAGGATATTCCTGCAGATAATATACAGAAGCACACTTTCGTTGTTTGAAGTATTGATGTATCAATCGTTTATCTGATTTGATGAATTTACAGAGACGGAAAAGAAGGGAGCACTTTATGGAGTCTCTTCTGCTTCATCCACTCTTCCTGTCACCCCTTACTAAACGCCTTGAGCTATGCATGCCATGTATCAAAGAAGCAACCCTGCTGAGAGAAAAAAAAAAAGTTTATCGTGCCGTCGTGTTTGAGGAAAAGATGCTTTTCAGATCTTTAATGCCTTGATCGATCTCCGCATCTAGCCAAGTGTCTGACCAGGACCCCAAGATGAGGGCACGGGGTTCTTGGGTCCCTTTGATGGCTTTGGAGCTTGGATCTCCAGACCAGCTTGAACCATGTTGATCTTGTGCAGCTTCAGACGCAAGGCATGTTCGATCTCGTCTGCAGTCTCAATGACACCACGATGGGCATCTGCGCGAGAGTCCTTTGGTGGTGCGATTAGCAGTTGATCGACTGTGTCGATTCTGGCGTTGAGGATGCCGCGGTTGATCATGTCGACTAGCTCCGTCTCCATCATCTGAGGTGTGCCTCCTTGTTTGGGGAATGCTTCAGACAGAGCGGACAAGGTGACTTGCGAGAAGGGAACAAAGTATTGGACGATGCTCTTGCTGCGGATAAGGTGATACAACATGTTGACGTGAGGGCCGAGGAAGATGTCGAGGAGGTAGTCTGTACGGTATGCTTCGAGGATTGCGAGACACTGGCTGTACTTTGCGCCGCAGAAGAAGGAAATCGCGCGACGAATGTGCGGTTCGAGTTCGAGGAAGTTGCGAAAGTTTGCGTTTTCGAGGACAGAGTCTTGGAGTTGCTGGCGGTCCATGGATGCTAGAGCACAGAGACCTCCGTATACGGCGATGTCGTTGGCGGTCATGACGGCGTGGGAGAAATCGATGTTTGCGACGGGGCCGACGGTGGCGTATGAGGGGTCGACTGCGAGGAAGGCATGGGCAGCGGGGCCGTAGTTGCCAGATCCTAGGTAGCCCAGACCGGTGCATGCTTGAGAGACGGAGTCGAAGCGGGGCTTGTCTTCGGGACGAAGTGTTAGAGAGCGAGCCTTTTGAGCGGTCGAGACGGCCGAGATCCAATTGGGAGAGACGATATTGATGTATGCCAGTTTCAGCGTCATCTCGGCAATGTGCTTGGGAGTGGTGCAGAACTCGCGCATCTTGTGGTAGGCCTTTGTTGCCAGCTCCAGCCTGTTCATGTTGAGAAAGTGAGTGCCGAGGTCTTCCTGGCCCATCCTGATGCTCTCCTTGATGAGGTTGTTCTTGTATCCGCGTAGCTCATTCTCCAGGCGCTCCGTCTCGTGCTCATTCAGCTTGTTGGTCTTTTCGACCCATGCGGTATCGACTTCGGCCAGAGCGTCGTCGGGGCTGATTTGGTGGAGCAGTTTTGTGAGATCGAGGTACTCTTGGGTGTCCTTTGCGTTCTTGGAGGCGGGGATGGCCAGGTGGAGGGCATCGAGAGCTAACGGAGGACACAGATGGGCAATGTTGCTCAGACGGTTCACGCGTGCGTATTCTAGAGTCTTGTGTGAGCTGAGGCGATAGCGGTGGTGTAGCGACATCAGGACATACGGTCATAGTTGGCGGCGTAGCTCTCCAGGTCGAACTTTGGAGCGTCCGAAACGATGAGGCCACCATTTGCTCTCCGGTCGGTAAAGTATGGACTTTGGTCTACTGGTTGCGCCATGGTTGTGTGGTGAGATAGCTTGTCTGGAGTGTTTGGCTGCGGCTGCTTGTGAATGACGGATGCATTGATTCTGCCGGCGTTGGCGTTGGTTGGGCCCGAGCTGCCACTTCACCGCCTTGATTACAGCGCCTGCCGAATAGTCGACGATGCTAGCAATCAGGCTCGAAACAACGGCTATCGGCTGTCGTCTCTCATCGCTATGGAGCTCCCTCTCGTTCTACCTGCCTCCCGGCGCGGGCAATGACCTTTTACGGCACCCCCGGAAAAGCATAACGAAAGCCCGCATATGCCGCACCTCATATTCGGCTGAAGTTACATCCCACGCTCTGCCTTGAGTCGCCGCACCCCGGCCCGACTGAATCTTGGTTTGGCAAAAAACTCGAGCTTCAACAAGGTCCCCTGTTTCACTCGTGTTTGAATCCTGTTGTTCTATCACTGTCCTGGCTCTCGCTGGCTTGCATTTAGCCTCTCAATCTATCCACCTCGCGTTTCCTCCCGATACCGTCATCGTATACCAGGATCGCTGACTTGACCGTGCGTCCCCCGGAATCCTTCTTGGAAGTGACGCCGAATTCGCTGTCCGCGCTCCAGCTGTCATCCTTCTGAATACCCAAGTGTATTCTCAAATCACATCCCACAGTCATGGCTTCGACCACCGCGACCATCAAGGAGACGGTCAAGGAGACTCTGCTCGGTGTCGAGGAGGAGGCCCAGCTTCCATCCCAGACGCGTGCCGAGTTCGTGCAATATGCCAAAACCGATCCCGAGTCCGGAGACCACTACATGGGCGAGGAGGAGTTCGTCAATGCCATTGCTCCCGAGTCTGAGGATTACGTGCGCATCTCTGAGCCTCTTTTGTCCCGCCAATGCTGACTTTGAACAGCACAAGATCAAGCGTGCGCAGTACGCCGTCCTCTTCTCCATTGCCGACCGCCGCAAGACTGGTCGCGTAACCCTCTCCGACTGGGCTACCTTCAACAATCTCCTAGCAAAGCCCGATGCCGAGTATGAGATCGCTTTCCGTCTCTTCTGCGACCCCAACACTGGTGTCGTTGACTTCAACTCGTTCAAGGAAGCTTATGCTCGCAACCGCTCTCCCGACAACATTCCCTTTGACTGGAACTCAACATGGGCCTCCCTGTATGTTGGCGACCGCAAGAACAGGCATAGCATGACCTACCCGCAGTTCGCCCAGATGCTGCGTGGTCTGCAAGGAGAAAGAATCAGACAAGCCTTCCACCACTTCGACAAGGACGGCGACGGCTACATTGACCCTGAGGAGTTCGAGCGCATCATCCGCGAAACCGCCTCGCACAAGCTGTCCGACCACCTTCTCTCCAACCTCCAGACTCTCTGCAACATCTCGCCCGGCAGCCACATCTCGTACGCCAATGTACGCGCTTTCCAGAACATCATCCGCGACATGGACCTTGTCGAGCTGGTCATTCGCAACGCTGTCGGAAAGACCGACGACGGCAAGATCACCCGTACCGATTTCTTGAACGAGGCCGCTCGCATCACTCGCTTCTCCTTGTTCACCCCCATGGAAGCCGACATCCTCTTCCACTTCGCCAGTCTGGACCAACCTTCCGGCCGTCTTGGAGTTTCCGACTTCGCACGCGTCCTTGATGCTTCCTGGGCTTCTCACCATACAGTCTACGGCGCCGCTACTGGTGCTGCCGCCGACGTTGCCGCCGCCGCTGTTTCCAAGTCGAGTTCCTTCCTCCACGGTGTCCTCGTGTCCGCACATCATTTCGCCCTTGGTTCCATTGCTGGTGCCTTTGGTGCTTTCATGGTCTACCCCATTGATTTGGTCAAGACCCGTATGCAGAACCAGCGCAAAGCGCGTGTCGGTCAGCTCCTCTATAAGAACTCGATCGATTGTTTCTCAAAGGTCATCCGCAACGAGGGTGTGAGAGGCTTGTACTCTGGTGTCCTGCCGCAGCTCGTTGGTGTGGCCCCTGAGAAGGCCATCAAGCTGACTGTCAACGACTTGGTCAGAGGAAAGGCTTCAAACCCTACGACTGGCGAGATCACGCTTCCATGGGAGATTATTGCCGGTGGTAGTGCTGGTGCTTGTCAGGTCATCTTCACAAACCCTCTCGAGATTGTCAAGATCCGTCTGCAAATCCAGGGTGAGGTTGCGAAGTCACAAAAGGCTGTCGAGAAGAGAAGTGCCATGTGGATCGTGCGTAACCTCGGTTTGGTCGGTCTCTACAAAGGCGCCAGTGCATGTTTGTTGCGTGATGTCCCATTCTCTGCCATTTACTTCCCTACTTACAACCATCTCAAGAAGGACTACTTCGGAGAAAGCCAAAACAAGAAGCTCGGTAAGTCAATATGCCCAACATAGTGGTTTCACAATTCCTAACATGTGGATTTAGGTATCTTGCAACTGCTGACCGCAGGTGCCATTGCCGGTATGCCTGCAGCATACTTGACCACTCCTTGCGACGTGATCAAGACTCGTCTGCAAGTAGAAGCCCGTAAGGGTGAAACCCAATACACATCGCTCCGCCACTGCGCAAAGACTGTCTGGCAAGAAGAAGGTTTCCGTGCCTTCTTCAAAGGTGGACCTGCCCGTATTCTTCGTTCTTCTCCTCAGTTCGGTTTCACTCTTGCTGGTTACGAGCTTCTGCAAAACCTTCTCCCTCTTCCTGGTGAGGAGCACGACCTCGGACCTCGTGGTAGCCTCGAGCCTGCAACTGGATTGCAAGAGGCAAAGGCACCACTTCCTTACTTGAGGAGTAGAAATGCCCTCAAGATCATCTTGGACCTCGATGTTGGCTTCGGTAGCCCCAAATTGCCTGAGGGCCAGAAGTTCAACGGTATCCCCGGCTTCCGCTGAGCAGTCTCCATCGATGGCCATATTGGTCGATAGATTAGATCTCCTGACATGATAGGCCATGTTCTTGGTTCTTGTTTGACAGTAAAGTTTCCTTTCGGGAGGAACGGGTGAAAAAAGCGTGCAATTCGCATAGCGTTCGAGGCGTCTAGGCTGGATCATGGTTGAATCTAGTGGCAGTTGTTCTATACAGCAAATGTACGATATTTACAATGAGCACTCGAGTCTGCGAGGACCTTCACAATGTTTACTCCCTACTTCTCGATGGATATTTGATTCCGAGAGAGACGATTTGAAAAGCATGATGCAGATGAGAGTACGAGCGAACGTTGTTCCGCTGCCCGCCCAAAGCTTGCCGACTCAAGCCGGATTTGTACTCCCGACTTTTGACACACTCAGAGCAAACTTCAAGCGTCAAGTCTATCACCATGATCGTTCGCATTCTTGGTCGATACATTCCACTGATGGCAACCATGATGGTTTCGATTATTGCTAACAAGTTCTGAGCTTGGTTTGCTCCATGCTGCTAATTCATGCTCGCTGCTCTCTACACACGTTTGACCTAGCGACTAGTTGATGATCTTTAGAATACAAACAATTCATATTTCATTGATAGCATCACAGCTGCGATTGATGCGAAATCAAACATGGGAGTGAGAGGAGATTTCGTGGAGAGTCCATGTGGGGTGACTCAGCAGAGGTGAACGAGAGGGTCAATTCGAGACCCAACTCGCTTCTAGAATCTACATCAAAGTGAGCAAACAATTTCAATACTACCGGAGACTGCGGGTTCACTGTTCTAGCATGCAACATCTTCTTCATCTTCTCATGCAATGAGCTGGCGAACGTCGAGAGTCACGTGATCATATGGTGACTTGAGGTCTGATTAACCTACTCTCCGACACATGGCATCTGTGGGGAGATCGACGGGAACTATGAATTGGGGCAGCAGGGGACATGGTTCCTGGATGCTCTACGATGTCGTCTGCTGGATTGCGAGGCCAGGGAAGGTCTAGAGGGGTGCGGAATGGGCAGGACAGGTTCTCTACAGTTTCTGCGGTCAGATTCGACCTTGATCTTATTCATTCAGCATGAGTTTCGCGATAGAACATCCATCCGGTTGTGCCTCGAATTAAAGCTCGAATCAGTGAGTTTCGATGTTCGGATTGTCGCCAAGACTTGGTATCAGAGATCACTTCTCCCGCCAATTCGTTTTCTCCCCTTTCCATCATTACCATCATTTAATGACTTGAAATTATCAAAGAGCATCATCAAAGTGCTCTATGTCGTGCAAAAGAGGACGCGTTTGTTTGATACACTGATTGCGAGGTTGAGCTTTCGACAATCCGCCGCAACGCCAACACTTGCGCACGCGCAGTACAACCCACCAGCCGAACGCGTAATTGTCGACAACCGTAACCACATTTCCGTATCGATATATGCATACAGTCTCCCTCTGAGTGGTGCGCGACACACTGAGTCATCCCACACGACACCGGCAGCCAGGACCCTGCATCGCGCTTTCAACCGCTTGACACACCATGCCCAAGCGTCCGCGCTCGTTCAGACGTCCCGAAGACTTCACCAAGAGTGACTCTGCCGACGGGGATTACGACGACGCGCATGTCAACTCGTCTCCCAAGAAAGTGAGAAGCGCACGTTCCAAGAAGTCCAAATCGCACAACTCGCGCAAACGCCAACGCAGAGACGACTACGGTAGCGACGGAGTCGTTGACGATAGCGACGATAACGACGAGGGTTCTTTCGACGAGGATAGCATCGAGGAAAGCTCTGGTACTGAGGACGAGGAAGATTCGCCTGGCCCTGGCAAGCGCAAGAAGCGCAAGGCTGCTCGTGTCCCAGTACAGTACGCCGAATCCGACGAAGACGCTGAAGGAAGCGACGACGCTATTGCAGAACTTCCGCAGCCAAAGCCGGTCACACGTTCGCTCATCCTCAAGCTTCGAGTCGCGCCAGAAAAGTTGGAAATCTTGAGGGACTCAGAACAGATGAGCAATCCTCGTAGATCAACAAGGGCGAACAGCGCCAGGATATCGGTGCGCGGTACAACACCTGCCGCCGAAGGCTTTGGCATGTCGACTAGACGCAGCAGTCGCGCCTCGGTAGTGCAAGAGCCTTTGGTAGCGCTTGGTGACTCTGGCAAGCATGCCCACACCCACGGCGCTCGTCAGACATCTTTCACGCCCGATCCTCAATCTGCTAGAAATACAAGAAGCAAAGGTCACAAAAAGCCACCACCTACCACTACTGTCAGTGCAATCATGGAGGTTTCTCAAGAAGAGATTCCTGCCTCTCAAGAGTATGGCGAAGTCCCCGAGTCCTTCGATAGAGAATTGCGCGCATATGCCGAGCCTGCACCTAAGGAGGAGGAGGAAGACGATACCGCTGGAGCTGCGTCCCCCTTCGTCTCGGATGTGCGAATGGAAGAACCAGAACCGGTTGATGAGGAAGCTGATGCCGAAGGAGAGGAAGATGATGACGAGGATGAGGGTCCGATTAATAAGAACAAGCGCAAACTGAGGGTAAGCCAAGTGACACTGCCTGAAGATTTGGTTGTGTCTGACCTTCTTGTCCAGTCACAGCAGAAGACTGAAAGTCCGCCACAGCGAGGTCGCGAGGGACGAAGACTCAGGCCACGCACGCGTAAATCGAATGGTGAAGCTAGTAGCGACTTCGAGCCTCCAGTCTCCGGTGGTGAAGAAGCTTCCAGCGCCGACGAACTGCAGATCTCGCCCAAGAAGATTCAGAAGAGCGATGACTCGAGTAGTGGTGGTGGCCGTCCTAGGCGCTCTCGACGCACAGCTGCTAAGCGTTCGCGTGAATCTTCGGAAGAACAAGTTGACCCAGACGAGGTTGCCGACGAAGCTGATGAGCTACATGAAGAAAGGCGTCGCAACAAACGCCCCCGTCGCAGTAGACGTGATGACATTGTTTTTGAGGGCACAACTTTGCGCAACAGGTCTAACAGACCTGACTACCGCATCTTCAGACCTGAAATTCAACAGGCCGATGAGGAGGAAACAGTCGCACCGCCAACGTCTCAGCGGAATCGTCGTGCAGCTGGACCTTGGAGATCTCTGTTCTCGACTTTGGGTCCGTTCGGCGGCGCTGGCGGTCCCGCGCCTGTGTTTGGTGGTGAAGGTGCAGAAGCTGCTGGTGGAGCCGACTCTGACAGTAGCGACGATGACATGGCTCAGAAAATGCCTCGCGGTGTTGGAGGCACTGTGGGCATGACACCAACTGCTGGTTCGGCACCTGGTCTTTTCCCACAAACTCACAATACAGACGCTGGTGCGTCGACCGCGGGTGGTTTGTCCAACTTCGGAAAAGTCAAGGACAAGAAGGCCTTGGCCGATGCTGATCCCTTGGGCGTGGACCCGAATGTCAATTTCGACGGAGTTGGTGGTCTTGAAGACCACATCGACAGACTCAAGGAAATGGTCCAGCTTCCACTCATGTACCCAGAGATCTTCCAAACGTTCAAGGTTACCCCACCTCGCGGAGTTCTGTTCCATGGACCTCCTGGAACTGGTAAAACACTACTTGCCAGAGCCCTTGCTTCCAGTGTCAGCACCCATGGCAAGAAGGTCACATTCTACATGCGTAAAGGTGCCGATGCACTGAGCAAATGGGTCGGAGAAGCTGAAAGACAGTTGCGATTGCTATTCGAAGAGGCAAGAAAGACGCAGCCCAGTATCATCTTCTTCGATGAGATTGATGGTCTTGCACCTGTTCGATCAAGCAAGCAAGAGCAGATTCATGCATCAATCGTTGCCACTCTTCTCGCTCTCATGGATGGTATGGACGGTCGCGGCCAAGTTATTGTTATCGGTGCCACCAATCGTCCCGACTCAGTCGATCCCGCTTTGCGTCGTCCTGGTCGTTTCGACAGAGAGTTCTACTTCCCACTTCCTAATGTCAAGGCTCGTCGTGCCATCCTCGACATCCACACAAAAGGATGGGAGCCTCCATTGAAACCAGAATTCAAGGATCAACTTGCAGCTCTGACCAAGGGATATGGTGGTGCTGATCTTCGTTCGCTCTGCACAGAAGCTGCTTTGAACGCTGTGCAAGGAACCTTCCCCCAGATCTACTCTAGCAACAAGAAGTTGCTCATTGACCCTGCGCAGATTAGGGTCAAAGCCAAAGACTTTATGATCTCGGTCAACAAGATCGTACCTTCCTCCGAGCGATCTGCGGCTTCCGGTGCTTCGGCTTTGAAACCCAATGTCGAGCCCCTGCTCAGGGATGCACTTGCGAAAGTGTCGGCCATCATCGATGATATTATACCTCAGAAGAAGCCGACAACAGCATTGGAAGAGGCCATGTACGATGACCGGGATGACGAGAACGGCTTCGAGAAGGAAAATCTCCAGCGAGAGTTCGAAAGCTCCAGGATCAACCGCCCAAGATTGCTCATCAGCGGTCTCGAAGGCATGGGTCAGCAATACATCAGTGCTGCGTTGTTGGCCAAGTTCGAAGGACTTCATGTACAATCTTTTGATATGTCGACATTGCTTAAGGATTCTACAAGAGTAAGTTCGTGTCATTGAGGGTGTCACAATCAAGCTAACCTTTTTCGCAGTCACCTGAAGCAGCCGTTGTTCAACTGTTCGAGGAAGTCAAACGTCACAAGCCTAGTGTCATCTATCTTCCCAGCATCGACATTTGGTACGAGACAATGGGACAGCAAGTCATCAAGACTTTCAATGGTCTCTTGAGGACCTTGGCTCCCACAGATCCAGTACTGGTACTTGGTGTGATGGAACTGAGGTCTAATGAATCCAGCCCCAATCATGAAATGATGAGGGAGCTGTTCAGCCGTTCAAAGAAGAACTACTTTGTCTTGGATAGACCTGGAGAAGTAAGTCTTGTCCTTGATCGTTCCTTCGTGTATATTGCTAACAACCACGTACAGATGGCTCGCAGAGAATTCTTCAGCAAGGCAATGGACTATATTCGACAATCACCAGCAGAGTTCCCTCAACCAGAGAATCGTAAAAAGCGTATTCTACTGGTCCTGCCCGAGGCGCCTATCATTGAGGAAGAACAAAAGGCACCAAGCAAGGCAGAGATCAAGGCACAGAGAAAAAAGGATCGCTTCACGCTCAACAATCTCAAACTGCTCATACAACCAGTCATGGATCAGATCAAGCTCAAGTACAAGAAGTTCAGAGCCGGTGTCATAGATGAAAACCTGATTGGGTATCTCTACGACGAGCAAGACCCGAGCATCGTCACAACCGATCTGGATCGCGAGGCAGCGCAACAGTTTAGACCCTTCGAACTAGCCAAGGACGCGAAGGGCACTACGGTTCTGCATGAAACTGCAACCGGCAAGCAATACTACAATCTGGAAATTGTTACCATCGAGAAGCGCCTGTCAAACGGATACTACAAGCGACCCAAGGACTTTCTTACAGATATCCGAGCACTTGCCAAGGACGCAAAGAACAGCGGCGATCCAGAACGCTTACTCAAGGCTAACGAGATGTTGGCGAACGTCGAAGTTGACATGATGAACCTCGAGGCGATAAATCCTGTACTAGTTGCGGAGTGTGAGGCCGTCTACAACCGCGAGCTAGCTCGTGAGAAAGAGCAAATCGAAACGGCCAAGGCAGAAGGACGTGAGGTGCCCATCATCACACCAAATGTACCACCTGATGTCTCGAACACCATTACCGAGCAGTCTAGTGGACCAGTTCATCTGGGAGAGGAAGTGCCTGGGCCACGCATGCTGCATCCTTTCACGCCAGCCAGACCTTTGGGACCCAGTCCGTTGTCCAATGGTTACACGAATGGCTCAAGTGTCCCTTCCAGAGCACATGGTGAGCCTGAGATGCCCGACAGCCAGGAGGTTTCTCTTGTGAACCCTCAAGAACGCGCTGGGTTCGTTCAGCCTTATGCGACTCCATCCGCACAGGGTTCACAACCGTACCACACACATACTCAGACCAGTGCATTGACACGGATAGCACCTGGTTCGGCACATCACGATTACTATAACAGTGCGTCTTCGACTAGCTCGGGCCAAAAGACAAGTAACCACAGTCACAGGAGTAGTGCTCCGTATTCGATCATCACCAACGCCTCTTCGAACGGTGTGCGCAACGACGA
>Ga0058697_10000317_pt1 | contig 22297 bp, 21 predicted proteins | sample AgamicAsMae_FD_66619 | JGI IMG/M metagenome (GOLD analysis project Ga0058697, IMG submission 66619) | Agave microbial communities from Guanajuato, Mexico - As.Ma.e | ecosystem: Host-associated > Plants > Phyllosphere > Phylloplane/Leaf | place: Guanajuato, Mexico | collected 2012-06-04
GTATCATTCTGTCCTTCCTGTCGCGCATCAGAGAGTCGATGTTGAGCATGTCAGTATCCCGAGCGAATGAGTTGTGTATCTTGCGGACAAAGTCAAAGCTGTCGAGGGCATAACCTCTGGCGATGGGATCGAATGATTGCGTGTAGTCTCTGAAAGACTCCAAAGGCTGGCCGAGCTCTAGATTCGGAATATTGTTGACAATGTTGAGCAAAGCAACTGTTCCACAAGCATATTGGGGAATCTTGTTGTGTCAGACTTGTAACAGACATTGCGAATGATAGCTTACCTGATTGGCGAACCAGACATGGGATGGACATTTCGTTTCCTGAACTTGCTCCGCTGTACTATCTTCTTGGTATTTGAACAAGAAGATAACAGCATGGACTGGTTTAGGCAGAATGGCAAGTGCATCATCGTCGACGCCAAAAACCTCCTGGACCCTGAGGTCGCGAACACCGATGTCTTTGAGAATTGTAGTGAAGAAGGCCTGAGTTTTGTCAGTGGTAAGATAATGCCCAGGGCAAAAGGGACGACAAACAGGCTCAGACTCAATCTCACACCAACCAGGCCATGATGCTAGATCAGGAGTGGTTGGCTCAACAGCAGAAGGTGAACTTTGAGGAGTATCTGTACGCCTTTTCTTCTTAGGAGGCATGCTGGCAATTGGATTGAGTTTTTGAGATGGGTGACTTGAAAGAGTGTAAGGAGTGATCACGGCATTGTGAAACGATGAGACAGTCGTCACGAGTGAGTGAAAGTGAGGCATCGAATGCGTGTCTGGGACAGGGTGACGACGCGCCTGAGGCAGTCTCGCCAAGACAAAGTGACGAGCTTTGGTTGTTTTGTACCATGTTTTGGCCAAAGCAGAAAGCAGACCAGGCCGACACTTTTCCCATTCTTAACCTCGACATCACTCAACCGAGGGTCGCATTGGAGTCACAGACGACGATCCACAGCATGCGATGAACGGCACACCTCGTCTTCGCTCCGGCGCCTTCCCCTCGACGCCGCAGTCGACGCGGCGCAACAACCTCACGCCTCAGAAGCTCCCCGACATCACCCAGCTACGACCTGCTGCTACGCGACAACCTCCAGACAATGACGGTCCATTGATCCCTGTCGACACGCTAGACGCGCCGACCCAGCGTCTCTATGTCGTCGGCTTCTACCTGGCTCTGGTCGGCTGGAAAATGTACGACCACTTTTACCTGAAAGAGGAGGAAACAGAATCGCTGTGGCTGTTTATGAAATGGGTCGCCTTTGATGGCATCTTCCTCTTTGGCCTGCCCGAGTTACGCATTCCCTGGCTCGAGTGGTCTTCGGCCACCATGCTGCTTCTTTTCCTGGCCCACGCCGCCCTGGACGCTGTCCTCATGTTCCGCATCCAGCTCCCGCTTGGTGCTGGTCTGGCTGCTATCGGCAAAATCTTCTACGACCGCGAACTAGGCGTATCTGGCCATCACGTCAAGCAATCGAGCATCCTTCACAACTCGTCCTTGATTCTGGGAAAACAGATCATCCACATTCTCCCAGAGGGCTCTGCTATTCTGAATCCCGGTAAAAAGTCCTTCTGCCTGGATTCTTCGAATCAACAAGTCTATCTTCCCATCCAAATCAACCAAACTACCCCAGTGAGCATTGATTTGTTGCGCCACGAGTTTGACGGCGTAACGAACGAGACCATCCACATCTCGGCCAAGGAAATCAAGAAGTTGATGAAAGATGCTGCAAGACAAGCCTCACACCCTGCTTCCAACGAGCCGCTCCTGCTACGTTATCCTGCAAAGAAGACTGGTAGATACATGCTGGCCAAAGTCATGGATGAATCTAAGCTCGAAGTTCAGAGGAAGCGTGTTGGCGACACTATCGTTGTCACTTGTCCTCAGGCCGTCATCAAGTCTTCAACACCAGACGCCTGCAAGGGTGATTTGTCAAACATTGACCTCGAGGTCACCGGAACTCCCCCTCTACGCATCAAGTACCGCAAGATTACAAACCAGAGAGAGCAGGAGGCTCACTTCCAGAGTATTCAACCGGACGACTTTGTCTCGCCTCTAATCCAGCAGTCCTCCGATTCTCTGGCTATCCGAAACACCAAAGATATCTCCTGGGCCCGTGCTCAGACAGTCACTGTTCCCCTCAGGGAGCATATGGGTGAAAGCGGCAAGTGGGTCTATTCCATGGACGAAGTCGAGGACGCATTTGGAAACGTTGTCTATTACACCGAGCGCCAGCATGACGACCAGGACAAACCTTCCACCAAAGCCGCACATCTTCATCAGGTTGTGACTGTTCATGAGCGCCCCATCATTGTCATGAGAGGCTGCGATTCTCAACACCCTCTCAAGGTCGCTAAAGATAGCTCAATTGCGCTACCTGTGCTGTATGGTTCTACCGCAGCAAAGGGCAATGGCGGCTTCCTCGGCACTCCTTACAATATCGAGTACAAATTCACCCCCGAAGGTCAACTTCAGTCCAACGGTGATCACAGCGAAGGAGCACAGATCAAGTCAATTTCCATCAAAAACCAATCGCAAAGGCCCAATGTTCAAGATGCCGGTTTATACACGCTCCACAGTGTGTCGACCGGAATTTGCGCTGGCGAAGTCTTGGAGCCTTCATCGTGTCTGCTGCAGAACCCCGCCGAGCCTAGCCTCCGCATCGACAAGGAGGAAATCTTCGACAAGTGCGCCAACAAGCCCATTGGTCTACGCGTCGACTTCCATCTCACAGGAACACCCCCATTCAACATCCAGTACCAGATCACAAAGAAGGATAGTCCCCATCATGTGACACATACTGAGAGAGTCAATGGCCTGCGTGGTCAGATTGAGTTGACTCCCCCCACAGCTGGTCACTACACGTATCGTTTCTTCGAGATTAGTGATGATGTGTACAAGGGACATCAGCTCAAGGGGGAAGACATGGTCATCGAACAGGACGTCAAGCCTTCAGCTTCTGCCAACTTCAAGGAGTCTTCTCCTTCCCGTAAGGTGTGCATTGACCAGGCAGTCTCGTTCGATGTCGCCCTTCGTGGAGAGGGACCCTTCACCGTCGAGTACGAGCTTGTCCGCGGCAGCAGTAGAAAACGCCACACTCTTAAGGAGATTGATGGCGATCAGCTTACTATCAGCACAGACCCCTTGACCAAGGGCGGTGATTACACACTTGCGCTGGCCAGTGTAACCGATAGAATGGGTTGCAAGGAGTTCTTGAAGCAGGAAGCCAAGATCAATGTTCGTCATCAGAGACCTAAGGTTTCCTTCGGGCAGATCGAAGGTTCGCGCGCCATCAAGACTCTGCAGGGCAAGACTATGAAACTTCCCCTGAAGCTCACCGGAGAAGCACCCTGGACTGTTCGTTATCGCAACCTTCGCGATCCTGAGCACTCGCACAAGATCAAGGTGGACAGTCCCAATGGTCTCTTTGCCACTTCAGAGGAAGGCATGTACGAGCTTCTCGAGGTCAACGATGCCATCTGTCCCGGTTCTGTTGACGAAAATGCCAAGAAGTTCAGCATTGATTGGATCGACCGTCCTCAATTGAGGATCCCTGAGACTTCATATGACAGAGTTGAAGGTGGCAAGTACATCAAGAATGATGTTTGCGAGGGTGAAGACGATTTGGTCAACGTTCACTTCTCTGGTGCTCCACCATTCCAATACAAGTACGACGAGATCATTGTGTCCGAACGTGGCGTCAAGTCAAAGCGTAGCAAGGCAGTTACCGCCGCACTTGGTGTCTCGTCTATCAACCTTGATACTGCGCAAGCGGCTGTGATCGATTACATGTTCACTGAACTTGCCGACGACAACTACGACCACAGTTCGAAGCACTTCACTCCGGTCACCATCCAACAACGAATCCATGCTCGTCCATCTGCACGCTTCAACAACCCTGGTAGAACATACAGCTACTGCTCTGTAGAGTCTGCTGGAGAAGAAGTCATTCCCATCACCCTGGAAGGCAAGCCGCCATTCGCCATCGACGTTGAGATTAAGCACCATGGCTCTGCCCGTCCCGAAATCTTCTACGTCAAGGACATCAATAAGAATACACACGACCTCCGTGTGCCTCACCAGTCTTTGCATCTGGGCAATTCTGCCGTGTCTATTCGTCGTGTGACTGATAGCCGTGGCTGCAGCCGCATCCTCGACAACGCATCTCCCAGAGTCCAAATCGCCGTCCACGACGCTCCTACGATCCGTTCCCTGGAGAACCAGGAAGACTTCTGCGTCGGTGATCGCATCTCATTCGCCCTCTCTGGCCAAGCTCCTTTCCAGGTATACTACGAATTCAACGGCGTAGCTCGCAAAGCCAGCTCCGGCTCAACAACCTTCAAGCGTCTGGCAGAGAAGCCTGGAACCTTCACCATCACCGGCGTCAGCGACTCTGGCTCTTCCTGTCGCGCTTCCACCAGCATCGAGAAGAAGATCCACGGCATGCCATCTGTGCGCGTGGGCAAGGGCGTGGAATCCCAAGTCGACATCCACGAGGGCGGCGAAGCTGAAATCACCTTTGACTTTGGCGGCACACCGCCCTTCGAATTCACCTGGACACGCAGCACCAATGCTCGCCGTGGCCAGAGATCTGAGGTGTTGGAGATGAGAAGCGAGTTGTCTCAAGATCACCACATGGCTATCAGGGCCAGTGAGGAGGGTACCTACGAGGTTGTGTCTATCAAGGATAGATATTGTGCCTATGCTAAAGAAGGCATTGATTTGACAAAGAAGAAGGGCAAGTTGCTTACATATTAAGCGGGGGGTTCATTTTGGCGTTTGTTTGTCTCCTTTGGGCCTTCTTCATGTATAGTATATACTGTCCTCTCCATTTGCGCGGGCTTGCCGAGCATTCAAAATTTTCAAAACATTCAACGACTATTCTCTGTTTACTGCCTCGTGGATAATTAAACCGAGATGGAAGTCGCGATTCGCGGTCGACGACGCCTTGGCTCGGCGCTATCTTGTGCCCGATCACTTGTACAACTGACATATCAAGCTCGTGACCGTAAATGTGGGACTGAAATTGGGACCTCTATAGTATTACAGTACTTTCGTATCCGGCTCATCTCATATCTATCATCTATGAAAGTCCATCATATGTCATCCTCGTCTTCCAAGCCAGCCTCTATGCCTTGACGCAAACACCAGCATCCGTAGCATTCGAGTACGCATACGACAAGCCCACAGTAAACTTATCCCCACCATACGCAAACCCAGTGTTCTTCGCTACACTCTTGCCCCAGCTCTCACTGTACAACACACACTTTTGATCAACCACAACACCATTCTTGAGCTCTTGGAATGTATTAAAGAATTTGCAAGTCTTTGGCACTGATCCATCAGCAGGAGGGTGAGCGAGAGAGTAAGCAGCTTGCCCGGAACACGCATCCGCGCATTTCTGCGCATCAAAAGCGCCAGTGAAGATTTGGAAACCGAGATAGGTGTCTTTGCCGATGCAGTTCAGTGGTGCTTGGATAGCTGCGTTGTTGAGGTAGATGGGGGAGGTGTAGCCGCTTGGTGCATTTACGGTGTTGAGTACATAGCCGTTCGAGCCTGCGATGACGACTTTGAAGCCGTTGGGTGTGGAGCCGGTGTTTTTGGCGTTGGAGGTTGTTACTGCGCCGTTCCAGAATACGCATTTGATTGTTGCGGTGCTGGTGCAGGTGGAGTTGAAGGATGAAGATGTAGAGATAGGACTGCGTTCGTAGAAGATGTTGAAGGCGTGGCAGTTGCTGCTGGCAGAGCATTTTGCTGCGCAGGAAGCTACGTCGTAGGTGCTTAGGGTCGTGTAGCCGGCATAGCCATCTGCGTTGCTGCTGGCGTGGAGATCGGTGAAGGTGTTTGTGTAGCCAGAGGGTGTAGAGGCGTTGTTTGCTGCAGCTGAGTAGGCGGGCCAGGCGAGGAAGTCCACAGCGGTGTCTGGGCCTGTAGTGCAGGCACGCTTGAAGAAGTGTTCGTGTTGGCGGAGAGGGCTTGCGAGCGCGGTGGCTGCGAAAAGGAGTGGAAGGGTTGCGAAAAGCATGGTAAAGAATGTGGATTGAAGTGTAGACTTCTGAGTTGGAAAATGCTGCTTGACAATGGAAGAGCGATGACGGGGTGAGGAGAAGACTTATACCTACCCTGCCTCTCTGCTTACCAAAATAGATCGCAGGGCAATATAGAGATAAGCAGGGTATAGAGTTACGAGATGCACTTGTCAGGAGTGAACTCAGCTTAATGCCATGGAATCCCTTACCGTTCAACAACCAGGGTGTACGCAACGTTCATACAGAGCAGTCCAGGTATGGTCTCCGGAGCTCAAGAGTTGTATCGCAGATCTGGCACGAAAGGACTCAAAACTCCCAGACCGGACTCTCGGTATGACTATTGACTAGGAATCAACTTGAGAGTTCTTGTCTTAGGTCCACGTGGCTTTCGCAATCGATTGTCGTTAGACGATTCGGTATGGAGAGGAGGGGACTGTAAGTTCGTTGCACTTGATGTGCTCATCTCGGGTATTCAAGACGGGGTAGAGCTAAAGCCGGGAAGCCGTTCAAATTCAACGTTCCATCAAGAGGAGAGATGACGGATGCTGTACGGATCGAATCGTTGGTATACTCGCTCCTCTTACCTCACAGCTATAGATTTCATGGCTGCATAAGTAGCCTGCAGGAGTGATAAGCGAAGCCTGGAGAGGGTGAAGAACAGAGATACTGGTGTATGATGATGTTAAGAAGGCCTGGAGGAACGAACAGATACCAAGGATTGCGGAACCCCTATCGCGAAGGAGCAGATGCATATTAAATGAAGTTGGAAAGGGGCATTCCTTGGTGTGTTTGACTCCATCGTCTAAGCTTGCCATAATCGGATGAACCTCGGTCTCCGCATTCGGCAAAAGCTGCTTGCTAGTCGAACAACCTCGAGCTCGAATTCAACTTTCGTTCTATCTTGACATGTTAAACAACACATGGTCCATGTCGGGCTTACATGTCATCGATCCGAAGAACGTCCACGCGTCACAAAACCGATTGCTGCTGGACTTGTACGTTGCGTCGTAAGAAATGCGATGGTGAGAAGCCAGCATGTTTCGCGTGCAAGTCGCGTAACATTACTTGTCATGGGTTTGGAGATCGACCTGAGTGGCTGGACAGCGAGGACAGGAAACGAGTTGAACTGAAGAAGATCAAAGACGCTGTGAAGCTGAACAGGAAGCGCAGAAGGACAGAAGAAACCCAAGATCGTGATGACGAGGATCTGGCGGATGAAGAGCGACCCACATTTGCTCAGGATGTAGCGACGGAATCGTATCAGATCCAGAGCGACGAGGATTCCATGAGTACTGGACGACCCATAGTCGCTCAAGTCGCAACAACGGAGACCTATGAGGAGCAGCGCATTCAGGAAGATGATCCATCTGATATCTTGGAACCACATCCTGAGCTGTCAGCAGCAGACTACTCACCTCCGGTCTACGAGCAAGTGTCAAGCCAGACGCCCTCGATTGCACCGACTCCTACTGCGACGACCTACTTTCGGTTCGGATACCATCGCGAAGCAGAGTTGTTGATGCACTATTTGGATCACGTCTTTGCTCTTCAGTTTCGATTTCACACGCCATCTGTAGCAAATGGTGGTCGAGGTTGGCTGTTATGGCTTTTGACCGAAACAAAGCCTCTATACCATGCTGCTCTCAGTTTGGGAGCATTACATCAGCACGCTTTACTTGCTCGATCCGCACGAGGCCAGCGTTATCACGACACGCTAAGCGAACTCAACGAGCATCATAGTCGCGCCTTGCAAGAGCTGCAGATTTTCTTACAAAGTAGCTATGAGGTCTCGACGGTTGCAGGATCCGGTCGAAAGAGACGATTGCAGATCCTTGCGTGCGGTGTCCAGTTCATTAGCTTCGAACTTTTTCGTGGGGGCACGAGCCAATGGCAGGTCCATCTAGATGCTTTGGCTACTGTAGTTCGCGGCATGACCCTGGGCTCTATGGAAGACGACGCTTCACCTGTGGATCGGGACCCCGGTACGCCCAGTGGAAAAGACACTCATCGTTTGGAGAGCAATGCAGAACACTTCCTGGTTGGAGCCATTTTGTGGTTCGACGTGATGTCGTGTGCCTCCACGAATGAGACTCCTCGTCTTCATGCCGAAGCACTTGACCATTTGCAAGGGCAAATTTATCTAGCGAATATCATTGGCTGCCAACCGTGGGTCGCTCTGGCTGTAGGCGATATCGCAGCGCTTAACGCCTGGAAAAGAGAAGCAGTTTCGACAAGCAGCCTGAGCTTCTGGAAATTATTCGAGCAAGGTCATCCCATTCGAAAACGCCTAGAGGACGGAATTACTAGTCTTCGCGCAGAGATTGACGAATCATTTGCTGCACTGGGTCTTTCGCATCTAGGAACCATGGGCGCTTACCTCGTTCTTACCAACCCTGGCGTCCAACAAGAAGCGTTTAAACGAGCGATCACCTTGGTCTTTGCACACGCTGCCCAGGTCTACCTGAATACAGTCATCTCAGGAGCCGACCCAAAGCTTGACGATGTTCGCAATAGCGTCATTGACACCATGAACGCTCTGCAAGAGTTGCAATTCATTTGTGATGCTCAAGCTTTGCGAAACCTCATCTGGCCAATATGTATTGCTGGTAGTATGGCTGAGGACGCGGCAACTCAAGCATACTTCCAGAGCTTGTTACAGGATCTAGGCGAAGAGGCCCACGCTTTTGGCAACACCACAGATACTCTACGCATCATGCAAAAGTGCTGGGTCTCACGCAATGACAACGAGTCTGGGAATTGGGATTGGGCTAGTGCTATGGAGTCTTTGGGCCAACGTGTGTTACTCGTGTAACGGTATGACCCTTCTATGTAATGCGAGTTGAGATACAGCAGAGCGTAGCCACGATGGTTTTGCAAAACTTCGCTCTCGTGAGGTGTCTCATACAATAGCTTTGACAGAAGCAGACACGTGTTGTTCATTACACAACAAAAAATTTGCGTCTGCAACTAATCTTCGACCCAAGCACCTGGAATCGTGCTTCCCGGATTCTCCAATAAGGCCCAGAACTCGCCACAGTATTCCTCATACATCGAGTTCCATATCACCCAGGTCGATGTATCGTCCTCGTAATACAAGCTCAAGGTACGCGAGTCAAGGTATGTGAAAGTCCGAAAAAGACCGAAGACTGGCCACAAGTTATCATCATCAAGATGCATCTCAAGCCTCCTGCAAGACTCAAATGTCTCCAGCTTTATTCCGAGACGCTCGGTTCGTGAGACGAGACATTGAAAGCTTTTGAGGAGATCCCGAGGCTCAAGGAAGTCTTCACTGTGATCCGGCTTTGCCCAGTCAAATTGTCCGACGGAACGGATCACTTCAGCCCTGGCCTTGTCTTCTGATCCCACAGATTCTGATCCGCCTTTAACCTCTTCCGTTCCTCCACTGCAGAGCCATTCAAGCCTAGCTCCTGCGGCAAACAATGATTGAAGGATATTCCCCCACTCCTCGCATAATGTTGCTTGCTCAGACCACGCTAAGGAATAAACCCATTGTCTGAGAGCCACTCGCAGGAGATCTGGTCTCAAGCGGTCCTCCAATGTTGAGTAAGCAGCTTCGAGACTCTCAAAGTCTAAATAGATCGCGAGGTCTCGTGGTGAGACTAAATCCATACACCTATCCTTTGTATACCGCAAACGTCCTGCTACTGTGGATTTGGGGTATTCCATGGTATACAATGGAAAAACTCGTTCCAGTGCCCTCTCAAAGGCTGGACTGAACGTGTCGCCGAGCGAGTCATAGTTGTCCCAGAAGAGCTCCGAATCTAGATCGATCCCGTCCATTAACAGCCGAAAGATTTCCAGGTTCCACACATCGCTCGACGTTGCAAAAATACGACTAGAGTAGCCAGTGTTGAGATGACACACCACGGGACTAACATGGGATTGCTTAGTTAGCGAAATGCAAAGACTCGATTCGGTATCGGCTTAACTCACAAACCCAAGCGATCGAGCTCATTGATATCGACACCACGATCGATGAAAAACCGAGCCATGCGTAAGAATGTTTCTGCATCATCGATTGACGCAAGCGATGCCACCAGCTAGTGCGAGGTCAACGAGGTCAAACATAGCATGAATAATGCAAGAACCATACATGTAGGGGTGTCCGCTCAACCTCGTCTCGGTCAAATACTGTTGCTTGCCCCGAGTCAATGAGTCGTCGCACCGCATCGAAATCACCTTCTATGATTGTGAACCACAATTCAGAACCGGAGACTGTTCGGTATGGCTTGAGATTCAGTGTCCAGTTTTGGGCAACCCGACAAACACTGATCTGTAATGTGTACTGTGTAAGCCAGTAAGGTAGTATCAGGACGAACGAATAGACTGGTATCGATGTTGAGGGCTTGGGTCCCTTTCTGGCTCTTCTCAACGGGTCGTCATGTTCGTAGTCTCTGTTGACAAGAAGTCGTCGATCACATCTAGTCTGCTGCTTGTCGCTGATCTGAGGTTTGGGTACAGGCATCAGCTGTGCTTGACGAGAGGTCGTCAACGTTGCTACATTCATGCTTAGTTGATCGATCCTCGTATCAGTTCTTACGGTCGTCTGGAGAAAGAGTTCGCTGTAACAGTCAGCGACTGTTTTGAGGACTGAGACGGACAGCTTACGTCGAGTAAGCTGATATTGCCAGACCCAGTGAAGTCTTTGATCTCTCGATCTTTATCATGTGTGCTTCGAGAACCTTCTTCTTCCAAGCTGTCTCTATCGATCCCAGCATTCGCTTCTGCGTGATCTCGGTATTGAGCTTCTGGATGACAGCATTCAAGGACATCACACTTTGATTGACAAAGCGCAATGCTGGCGTTGGATTCAAACTCTGGCACATTGAAGCGTTGCGTTGGATCTGAGCCTCGATACCGGCTGTCGTGCTCAACAAGACTTCCAGTTCGTTGGTCATGTATTTGATTTCCTCCGGAGCATCGCGCACATCGTCACAGAATGTTTGCAGCTTTCGGATGCCATCGATAGCTTGAGCTGCAACTCCGGCAATGCCAATTCCGGAGGCTACGACTCCAAAGACCTCTGCCATAATGTCGCTGAATTCCTACGTATCTCTTGTATGGTAGGAGTGTGGACACATGAAGTTTTTCGCGGCGGTCATCATTGATATGGGCCGACAGAGATGCCACAGCCTCATGCATGCACTCCGCCTTGTTGAGGCAGTGTTGCCGCCCAATCATACAGTACTCGATCTTTCAACCTCACATGACCCACGCATGTTATTTCAAATATACATACCACTTCGCTGCTGCAGACGACGTTATACACAGAGCCTAGAGGGTAGAGTTCATGGTAACCTTCGCCAAGATCGCGTTTGCGTCGGAGGAAGATCCGACAGACCGTTATTGCCAAGATGGAAGCGAGTCTGAAATGACGATGTGCTCGCGCCTGACGATCGATGACCCTTGTGATTCTTTTCCAGTCCCTCTCACGGACATCAACTTCAAAAGCAGCAGAGAACAATGTGACATCGCTCACAATCAATGTCGACTTGTCGAAGCCTGTCGAGATTTACAGAATTGAAGGGCCTGACGAAGTTGCGACCCGAGACACAAACTGCTGATGACTTCCTCTTTGGACTTCACGAATCCTTCCAACCAAGCTTGGTACTTGCATCTATTAAATGTGGGGTCTTCTAATGTAGCTGCCTACAATGTCAAATTCTCAAAAATGCTTGAGGAAGACCTCGTATTATGTAGCCTGTTTATACCTTCTCGACTCAAAATATCCTCTCACAAATAACTATTCCACCAATTGAAGCATAAATGGCGAAGCAGGACGAGTCTAGAGCCTTGGAGAGAACCCCGAGTACCGACTTTGAAACAGAATCACTGCCACCACCACGATATACAGAAGTCTCCGATCACAGTTATGAGCCTGGTCATGATCCTGAAACCGTGGTAGCTTCGCCGGAGGAGCCCTACCACATCAGAGGTAAACACACTGCTCCAAAGATCGAAATACGCAAAACTGATTCTCGGTCAATCAGATGACGGTCGTGTTGATATCGATTTCAAGTCACGCTTCATTCAAACCTTCTCAAAATGCTTCCCTTCTGGACCCGATGAGGATACACGACCGGCTCCTCCTGTTTATGATGCCAAACAGCAATCTGGTCCCAGTACGCTACCATATCAGACATGGAACGTCAAACTAAACATCGTGATTCAAGTGGTAGGCAGCCGAGGGGATGTACAGCCGTTCATTGCCCTTGGCACCGAACTACAGCGCCACGGTCACAGAGTCCGACTTGCTACTCACGATATGTTCGCCTCTTTTGTCCGATCAGCTGGACTCGAATTCTACCCCATAGGCGGTGATCCAGCTTCGTTGATGGCCTACATGGTCAAAAATCCCAGCCTTATGCCTTCCATGAAAACCATGATCTCTGGTGAGATCCGTCGCAAACGTCAAATGGTTGGCGAGATGTTATCAGGATGCTGGGATTCTTGCGTGCTGCCAGATCCGCTCAATGGCCAACCTTTTGTTGCGGATGCCATTATTGCGAACCCTCCTAGCTTTGCTCACGTACATTGTGCACAGGCTCTGGGCATCCCAGTTCACCTCATGTTCACAATGCCGTGGACTGGTACTCGTGCATTCCCACATCCTTTAGCGAATCTGACCAATGTCGATGGGAATCACGCAGCAGCCAATTATCTATCATACCACTTAGTGGATTGGATGACCTGGCAAGGGTAAGCCACCGCCGAATCAAGTTGCTACTCCAGACTCTCGGCTGACTTTGATATAGGTTGGGTGACGTGATCAATGATTGGCGAGACAGCATCCAGCTGGAACCTATCAACCTTCTTGACGGACCGACATTGGCAAAGACACTCAAGATCCCATTCACCTACTGCTGGTCACCAGCCTTGGTACCTAAGCCCAACGACTGGCCTGAGCATATCGGTAAATGCACTCGAAGCTCTTCACCCTGACGTGCGCTAACACAAGTCTCAAGATGTGTGTGGATTCTTCTTCCGGGACACGCCTGCATACGAACCCGAGCCGGGCCTCGTCAAATTCCTAGCTGCTGGACCTCCACCCATATACATCGGCTTCGGGAGTATCGTTCTCCAAGATTCTGCTCAGATGCTGACTACAATCCTCGATGCCGTGCGATTCGTCGGTGTGAGAGCTGTGATCTCAAAAGGATGGGCTAATCTTGTGGGCGAAGCAATTCAGAACGTGTACTACATCGACGACTGTCCACATGAGTGGCTTTTCGCTCATATGGCAGCCGTTGTGCATCACGGCGGCGCGGGTACCACTGCTTGTGGTCTTCGAAATGGTCTTCCAACTTTAGTTTGTCCATTCTTTGGAGAGTGAGTCTAGTGATCTGTTCTTCGCATTCAAAGAGGCTCATAGCTTATAGTCAACCCTTCTGGGGTCACATGGTTGCAAACTCCGGTGCCGGGCCTGTGCCTTTACCGCCACGCAAGATGACTGCTGCAGCACTCGCTGAGGCCATCCAGTTCCTCATGAGAGAAGAAACATCGGCTGCGGCAAGAGTTATCGCCAGACGGATGCAGAACGAACAAGGTGTCCAAGCTGCTGTAGACTCCTTTCACAGACAACTTCCTCGTGAGAAGATGCAATGCGACCTCATTCCAGATCAGCCAGCAGTATGGACACTCAAAGCAGGTCGCAAATCAGTCAAGGTCTCCAAGCTGGCCGCTGAGGTTCTGATCTCGCAATGGAGCAAGATGCGAAAAGAGCTTAAACCGTGAGTCGCTTACAACTGAGACTCTCAAGTGCCTACTAACTGGTATCAGCCATCAAACGAAACCTTTATTAATCGATCCCATCAGATGGGATCCCGTGAGCGGTGCCGGATCTGCATTGACAGGGACGCTGGTGGACATCACCGGCTGCCTTACTGGCATGGTAACTGAGCCGATCAGGGTGTATGGCGAAGAGCGACGACAACAAGCTCGAGACGATGCAGATACCGCATCTGTTGACTCACAGCAGGTCTACAAGGCCGACAAACTCAACAAGTCAAGTGCAAGTATCAACACGGTCACATCGACAAAGTCACGCGATAAGCGACCATCTGCAGGAGGCAAAGCAGCAATGGCAAGCGCGAAGAGTCTTGCGTGGCTAGCTCCGAAAGCCATCAAAGGCTTCACACTTGACATGCCCCTAGCCCTAGCAGAAGGCCTTCACAAAGCGCCAAAGTACTACGGCGACGAAGTACGTGACAACGGCAAAGTGACCGGAGCTGGTAGTGGTTTTGCTGTGGGTGGCAAGTCCCTCGCATGGGGTCTGGTGGACGGCATCTCAGGTCTTGGTTTACAGCCTTACAAAGATTACAAAAAGTCAGGACCTGTGGGTTTGGCTACTGGATTTGGCAAGGGGTTAGCTGGTCTTGTAACTAAACCTGCAGCAGGTGCGATTGGTGCGTTTGCTCACCCAGTGGCTGGTATTGCGAAGAGTGTACGCTCTGCGGTGTACAGCCAGTCGCGAAAGCTGATCGATGCTCAGCGTATTGCCGAGGGTCAATGGCTAGTCGAGAATCAGCAATGGACCGGAAGCGAGATATGTGCGTTGATGGAGAAATTCAAAGCATTGGGTTCATAGCATAGAGTATCGATCTGGAAGATCTCACACCTTTGCTGGCTGGAGCGCAATCGCGCAATCGCTGGGAGTATACGTTCTTGGACAAATCAGAATTCGATTTGAAAGAAATGGATTGAAGAGACAGAAAAGATATGTACATAGAAAATAAAAACATGCTCGCTCGATCTATATGCTGGTATTCATCGGTGAGCAAGATGGCGGTGCTGCTCGGACGCTCCGACATCAACCGCCTCTCACATCAACGGGATCGCCGCCTCGATCTTGTAGCCATGGCTGACCATCTTGCCACCGTTCTTGTTCAGCAGGGCCCAGATCTCACTGGGGTGGAACCAAGCGAACAAGACCATGGTGGCCAGCATCAGACAAGCATCGAACACGTACAGGAACCATTCGTGCGAGATGAGGTATCCGTCGTTGCCCTGGCTGTACTCGATCAAGCGGAAGATCGATCTGATCAGAATGAGCGCACTACCGCCGTAGAGAGTGTAGAGATGTTTCTTCCAAGGGTTGTAGCTGACCATGCTGCGGCTGGTGGGTATCTTGTTCATGCGCATGTTGAAAGTGATGCTGACGACGATGAAGAAGCCAAAGAACAGAATCTGGATGACCAGACCGCCGATGGTGATGTGTTCGCCGTTCTCGAGTGCTTCGATTGTACCAGACGCCATGATGCCACCGCCAGCGGCTTGGAGACAGAACGAGATGACATCGCCAATGACGAAGATCTTTGTGAGCCATTTCTTAGGGATGATGCTGTGTTGTTCTCCGTCGGTGAGGAGAATGATACGTCCAAGTTCCATGTAGATGCTAGCGGCGAACAGAGCAGGGGCAACGAGAATCAGGATGGCCTGGATGGAGTATGCGGGGATGCTGAAGTTTGGAGCTTCCTGGGCCGATTTGGCACGCTGGACGAAAGACATGAGTTGATGTAGGAATCGTTTACCGAGAATTCACTTACTGCGGCAAATCCAACGACCTCGAATATTCCTCCGATGACGAATGGAACGAAGAAGTACGTTTTCGTTCGGATCATTTGGTAGAAATGCAGACCGGTAATTGCGATGAATGCGATGACGAAAATGACCGCACCAGCCATGGTTGGATCATAGCGGTACAGCCTGAAATCGCCATATTGTGTGTCTGACATCTTGACGGATTCGATTGTACTGTATGCTCGGCGAAGTCTTCGATGGTCCTTGGTCTTGGGTTGAGACCTGAAGTCGGTCGATTATATGATGTCGAATAAAGTATTGTCGACACCAGATTGTTTGAGAAGAACGAGTCTAGGCAAACGCGAGTCGTGTGAGAGAAGGGGAGTGAATGATTGACAGTGGAGGCAGAAAATGATACTACACCTAACAGTGGAGGAACACACCATTATAAGTAACCACTACCTACTATGCAAGTTACGGCGCAGTTCTGCGTATTGCGTGTGAGGCAGATGCGCAATCTGCCAAGATGCTACCCTGCGCCATCGTCAAGATAGCAATAGCAACATTCGCTACCCACGGCGTGCTGCCGTTGCATTGCAAGGTTTGCAAGATGGTAGCGAGAAAAGCTGTGTCGAGCGTTTGCGATGCGCTTTCGTATTCCGTGATGCGTAATGCGTATCGTATTGCGTATTCATATCGTGCAGCTCCTCAACATGTGCGCGGCCAGCAAGGTTGTTGAACCACAGAGCAGTCCGCAACATGGGCTTTGAAACCTCCGAAACCCTTTGTCGGCTCAGATATCTTCAAAATAGATAGGGGCGTGCTCCTTGTATAATTGATTCTCCATTTTACACGCGTTTGCTTGGCAGTATATATACCCCCTCTGTAGGAGCACCGCACTACTCATTGTTTGGCAGCTGGTTTTAGGGCACAGTCAAACGTTGTCTACTCATCGGTCTGTTTGACTACTGCTTCAATCTTGCACGCCTTATTGAGTTTTGATGCGCACTCATGATCTGATTGGTCATGGAAACTTCCGGAGGCGGAGACGAGCCTGCAGACTATCTATGTCTTCTATAGAATCGCCCTTCGTGTTGAATACGCCAACTAGTACCTGAGTACAACAGCTTTTCGGCTCATCAATGTCGCAGCGTCGAAGTCACACCAAGTCTCGTCGGGGATGCACTCAATGCAAGCAGCGTCATGTCAAGGTCAGAATTCATGCTCGATACGCATCCTCGTATCCATGTTTACAAATGCGTCGGCCTCATCTTAAGCAACGATAAGTTCCATGTTTTCCCCCTTCTGACAATGAGAACTTGATAGTGCGATGAAGGTACGCCCAGTTGTGGCTATTGCCTAAAGCGCGAGGTCGTATGCAGCTTTATCGATCCCAGCCGCGACAATTCAACAAGTGTGACCGCATCACCCTCAGCACAATCAGGTTCTGTGCCTGCTCCAGTCGCTCGGTCTGGTGAATCTAGAGTATTGGAGCTCAAGCTGATGCACAACTGGTCCACAAATGCCTTCAAAGCGATGAGACAGCATTCGGACGAGACCCATCTGTGGCAGGTCGTCGTACCAGAATTGGCTCTGTCGCATGAGTATCTCTTGGATGCCCTCTTGGCACTATCCGCACGTCAACTCTCCTTCGAGGACCCTGTCTGGGATTGCGCTGCTCTGGACTATGAAAACAGGGCTCTCACAGGCTTTCAGCATGTCCTAGGTTCCCTTGATCACAGCAACTATGAGCCGATCTTCGCTTGCTCTATACTCATCATGATATTCTCCTTGGCTCAGTCTCACTGGCAACACAGCCGTCAACTGTCAGATGCTCTAGTCGATATTTTGGAGTTGCGCCAGTTCATCGCTGGCGTTGGACTGGTGCACAATAACTACAGTGACCTTCTGCGTCTCTCGAGCTTTGGAACTCTCTTCAATCCGCATACACCAGGTGATCTCAATTCTGGAGACGGTACAGGCGCGACACTGCCTGATATGTGCCGGTAAGCTTGGTCTAGTGCTGAAGTCGACAATGTCATAGCTGACACTACAAAGTATAGTTGACACCACTCTTGAGATCCTGCGCGAAGAAGCCTCCAAGACCGCGGACAGGGAAAAACACTCTAATGCTATATCTGGCATCCAACAAGCTATGGGACCTTATCTTACAGGCGGGATAATGAGTGGAATCATGACGTGGCCAGTCATGATCCAGGACGACTACGTGAGTCTCATCGAGGCGAGGGATCCAATGGCAATCGCCATACTTGCACACTATGGCGTTATCGTTCATCTGCTTCGGGACAAATGGTGGGCGGCGGATGCTGGAAAGCGACTCGTGCATGCCATACTGCCGATATTGCGCGACTCGAAGAAAGAATGGGCTGATTTGGTACAACGATCGTGGAATGCTGTAGCAAGCGACCAGTCGTCTCAGAACACGCCAATGTCAGTACATTGAATAAAGTCCTAGGCATGCAGTACAACGAGCAGAAAACAAGGATGCTCCTGAACGCGTATCGAACCACCCACGGCCGTCCGGAAACCATGTGCGACATTGGGAACATCGCCAATCTTCGCCCGCTTCTTTCCCATCGGCAACAAAACGAAGCAAGATATCGAGAATACAGAGGCAGACCCGTCTCTGTTCGAACATAGATCAACCTTCGCTTGTGGATAGCAAAGGCAGCAGCACATAAGACGCAACGTCTGAGTGGCTTCTCATACCGACAACAACAACATTCGCTGGTGTGTATTCATCCGAAACAGGCTTCAACCAGGACTTCCAACAGGGGTTCAAGCTTTCACCGTATATATCCATAGGAGTAGCATCTGCTCTACATAAAGTGCACATGAGAACATTTTCATCATACTATTGGGTCCAAAATCGGGTTGATGATCTTCGCAACAGCCTCCGCTGTCGTAAATAGCACTCCTCCGGCAAGCACAGTACGTCCCAATCTCATGAACGTGCCTCTCCAAAAAGCACGAATGCCATCGTCTTGCCAGATACCCGCAATAGCGTCCATCGTCGTCGTCGCCTTCGCAGTCTGTGACCTTGTCTTGATGACATCGAAGGGTTGTGTAGCCAATGTAGTGGTGATACCAGCAACAGCGCCATTCGCGAAATTGGTAACAGTGTTTTGCTCAATGTGGTGATTCTTTTCGTAGTCCTTGAGGATGTTGTAAGTGCCCATGCGGAAACTGGTTGCTGAAGCTTGTTTAAGTGTTGTTCCAGCAAATCCTCGGTAGAGTCCTTTGAGGCCGTCTTCAGCTATGATTGTTCTGACAGCATGCATGGTGGAGGTGAATTGTCGGGATCCTCTAGCATCGTCGATCAGAGCAGTTTTGATACGTTCTGTAGGCGTTACTGCAGTGGCACTTGCGACTACACCAGCAGCCATTCCAGCCAGCATGTTCCTCAATGGTGACAAAGTTCCAGTTTCGGGGTCCTTGAAGGCATTCTTGACTGTATCGAAAGACAAGAATCTGACTGCATCTTTACCAATCGACCCAACCGCCAATGCTGCACATCCTTTGTACAGTGCTCGTAGTCCTTCTTGACTGTAGACCTGACCCACTACAGCGAAGGGGTTTCGTGGGTATGGCACTCCTGCTTTTCGAACATGCAATTGAGCTCTGGTTTTGGCGAACTCGAATGGATATGTTACTAAGGCTTCCACGCCTCCAGCAACTCCGCCGGAGATCACAGACACTATTGGTTTGGTCTGTTTTTCCTGTTTGTTGCTCATTTTGATGACTTTGATATTATTGAGAGGACACGCGTTTGGAAGGTGAGAATAGGTGATTACCGAGGTATGACGTTCGCGCGAACCATTCCCGAGGGTTTTGCAAACGAAAAGGTGCTTTTCACTGCACGAAAACAACGTCCATCTGCATTTTATCATGGATTATTTTTATTAGGAGCTACGAGCGCTCATGCCTTGAACACTGGGACAATCATGGTCTGTTGTTGCGCGACACAAGTCTGCCGACGACGCTTCTGCCTGTCTCGCGACAAAAACGGGCTGTTGATGCCTTGAGAGCCGTCTCGCCTAAGGCGGTGCTGCCTCCAGCTTTGATGAACCCAGGCAACACATGTCTAATCGAGGTAATATACCATATCTGTGCAACATGGTAAGAGACGTATTTAGTGCTCGTCAATCGCCAGTTATTCTCCTCTTCACAACATTCTTTCCCAATCTCTCAGACCACATCTTTTCTGCTCACCACCATTTAATCCTCTCTCGTCCCAAAATCCAGGATGCGCATCTCAACAATCAAGCAACGTGGCTCATGTGGCACAGTCCGACGACGCAGGTCTAAGCCATATTCGCTTCCTTCCATGTCCATCGCTGCTCCGAGAATCACTCCCAACTTCTCTGAAACCCCGGAATCCGACAAGCTGGTAGTCGACTGTAGCGACGGAATCGCTCAGATCAAAATTGTCAATGGCAATGTCGTCAACATGATGAACTTTGATTGTTCAAGGTCTGGCGATAAGACCAAGTCAATTACCTTCATACTGGACGAGTTTGACCGATGCATGCCGCTCTACATGGGCGTACTCGGATGCAACGGAAGGATCACACGAATGTCAAACGTGTGGAAAGCGACACATCGAAGTCCCGTTCGCATCGTGGACTCAGACATCGTCTTGAACAAACAGTCTGTGCTTGCAAGCGATCCGGAGAAGGGACATCAATGGACGGTAATGCTCAACGAGAAAGGTCCAGACGGCAATTTGAGCAGAGCAAAGAAGATTGACCTCCGTGTTGGCGCCGTACTCGATGGTGCCATCGTATACTACGAGGACGGGCACAAAACACCCTGTGGACACCGCTACAACCGCGGCGGCGCATCCCCTTTTCACATGGGCGGCGGCAATTCTCAAATGCTCAACCTCCCCCAAGGCGTCGACATTGTCAGAGTAGAGGTCAAGACCTATGGATGGAGCAAGGACGTTTTGGGTGGCATATCAATGACTCTGTCAGATGGAACCAAAGCGGGAGCACTCAACACGTATGCGAACCACTCGAAAAACCTCACCAAAGTGCTGGAACCTGGACCAGGAGAGAAGATTGTTGGATTTTATGGCACTTCTGAGTATTATACGCAGGAATTTGGTATTGTTACAGGACCTAAGGATGTGGAGCTTCCGCCGCAGACATACGATATGCCACAGTTGCAGAACATTCAAGCAAAGGGCCGGAAGAGTAACTAGTAGAGATAGTATCTTCTCAAATTCATTCTTTCACGCGTGCGACTTAGTCTTACAGATGGAGTCTACTCCTTTACTGCTGTTTCATCTTGTACTGGTTTTTGAGCATGAGTCGAAGAGGAGGCTACAAGGTGGGCTCTAAAAAGTGGAGAGTTCGGGTATCGTGGTTCGGAAGTGTTTCATGGTGGCCCGGAGCCGTTGAGATGCATTCGTGATTTGTATTCGAGCATTCGGTCTTACACAATCTTTGATGAGAAGATTCTGAATAGTGATGGAAGAAGAAGACAGAGAAAAGAGTCGGAGCAGGCACCAAGTGTTTCCTGCAGGGCCGTTCTTTCTGCAAAGCAGATCCGCGTGGCCTCGAGAAAGATCGACGGCGCATTTTGGGCAAGAGCGGACCGAGCGTCATCAAAACCAGGGACCCTTGATTCTTGAACCAGTTGAACGGCTCCGCCATCTCAACATCGACATGACTCCATCACTTGATGCCATGTACTAGATCTTTTCCCTTCGTCTCTTTGTCTTTCCGTTCTGCTATCTATTGGCGCACTTGTTTCGACCGGCAGTTGATCTTTTCCTCTTTACATCGCCTATAACTTTCACTGTCAGCCCTTCCCTCGGCCCGGCTCTTGTATCACTTCAACCTTCTCGACCCTCACCTTCTTTACTCTCCGTTGCTTCGACATCACCGCATTTGTAGCCTTTTCGCGCCATCCTCGAGCCTTTCATTCTTGCAAACACATCTCATAGCCACAATCGCACACCAACCATGGACGACAAGATCTCCATCACCATCTGCGGCGACGGCGGCTGTGGTATCTACAGACCCCTCAGTTCATAGAGCGACTACTGGAGCTAACGCAATGCGCCAGGTAAATCATCAATCACACTGCGCATCGTTCGCTCCGCCTGGTCTCACGACTACGACCCCACAATCGAGGACTCGTACTCGGTCACCCGTACCATCAACGGCCAGACCTACTCCCTCTTCCTCACAGACACTGCTGGTCAAGAAGAATACCGCGGCATGTGGTCCGCCTCGAACCTGACCTCTGACGCCTTCCTCTTCGTCTACGACATTACCAATGCCCAATCTCTGCAGAACCTCGACTTCTTTGTCGAGTTGATTGAGATGGAAAGGGAAAACAGACAAGAGCAGGGAAAGTGCTGGCCTGCCATCATGGTCGCCGGTAACAAATGCGATCTTCAGGGTCAGAGACAAGTCAGTGCTGCTGACGGTCTGGAGTGGGCAAAGAGCAGAGGCTGTGGTTTCATGGAGACTTCGGCGCGCGAGGTCGTTAACATCGAGGAGACTTTTGCTTGTGAGTCGCACTTCGCTCCGCTACAAACACCAGCAGATACTGACATCAAGAATCAGCAATCGTCAAGCGCGTAGTCGAGGCCAGAGAACAACACGCAGCAGGCCAGCGACCAAACTTCCCATCCCTCATCAACCCGACACCTTACAACCAAATCAACTCTCAACGCGTCTCGGCAGCAACTGA
>Ga0058697_10000318_pt1 | contig 22280 bp, 27 predicted proteins | sample AgamicAsMae_FD_66619 | JGI IMG/M metagenome (GOLD analysis project Ga0058697, IMG submission 66619) | Agave microbial communities from Guanajuato, Mexico - As.Ma.e | ecosystem: Host-associated > Plants > Phyllosphere > Phylloplane/Leaf | place: Guanajuato, Mexico | collected 2012-06-04
GGACTCTGAAACCAAGGCAGAGGGATGATGGAGTGATTATCTTGTACGAAGGATCAGCTTGGCCGGCAGATGGATGTTGGGCAGGCATGCGCCGATTGACAACCAGGCTTATAGACCAGGTTGTCGCTATCAGACATGGCTGGTGCCGCCTATAACAAGAATCAAGAGAGACCAGGATTCGGTAGAGTGATGATGATCAAGATATCCGAGTGGCTGGGATGTGTGGACGCTTGGACGAGTGGCTCGCCGGGCAACGGTGCGGACGAAAGTGGAGACGACGCTGAACGGCGGGCGACAACGAGGATAGCACAACGAATCCATCTTTCGGTGCAGGAAGCATGCTGCAAGCGTTTGTTGTGTGCGACCAGCGCATCATCGTAGTGAATCAACACATGTGTTCGGTGCAATATACTGAGTAAGTGTACAGAGTATAAGGTAGCGTGTGTCCTTCCCAGCCTGCGTCTTTTCTGGCGGCACCACCCTCCATGACAATCTGCACCATCTGACCAACCACCTCGCGTTGAAAAGCCACTACTGCTTGGTTATTAACTACTACTCGCCTTCCTGTTTATTCCTGTACTTATCATAAGCCGCCGTTTGCTTTTATCCAATCCACGCCCTTTCACCTTCCCGCCGCCCACCATGTTCTTCAAGCGCCTTTCGCGCTCTCGTAGCAATTCGCAGAGCTATATTGACACAAACTACTCGCACGACAACGACGAATACGACTCTCGTCCCGACTCGGCACGCGGTCCCCCGACAAAGTCAGCATCACTCAACGACGGCCCCATGTTTGCCCAACAACAGCCCCAGTCCATCGACAACTTCAATGCACCTCCCATGTCTCGATCCGGTCCTCAGCACATGTCCAATGGCTTTGGTCCTGCAAAGCCAGCATCCGTCTCTGCTCCCATACAGCCTGAACCCATGCCCGATCTCCTGACGCGCGCCTTTAACGAAGCTGTGCGTCCCTACACCAACCGCGTCGAAGAGCTTGAGAATGAAGTCGCCGACCTCAAGGCCTGGGTCGAGCAGCTGGAAGCTCAGCGAAGAGAGGTCCACGCATGGATTGACAAGCGTGGCTTAAGACCTGGTATGCTCTCACTTCCACTCTGTCTCGTATTCATATTTACTGACTATCCCCAGACGTGCCTCCAAGCATTGCTCAACAGATGGACGCATCCAACCCGCACAATCCAACCGCCGCAGCCTCAACTCTGAACGCTCAGCTAGACCGCAAGATCACCATTGTCAACTTTGATCTGCATCGTCTTCAGGACGATCTCAACGACTCGTTGCCCACTCCCTCCTTCAGCGCCTGCATGCTCAAGTTCCTGCCCGATATCAGTCGTCTGGCTGCTCTCCCTTCAGGTCCCAAGTTTGCCTTTGATCTGTTGCTCAAGTTGGGCGGTAACCTAAACTCTCACGGTGGCCTCGAAAACGGCGACGAGGAGGATTTGCGTGAGCGTAGATCCTTCTATGCTCGCCTCGATGAAGCCATGGTCGATATCGTGCGTGGCCGTTTCAGAGAAGAGGGCGAGGGTTGGGGTGTCGCCAGAGAAATCAAGCGTATCGAAAAGACTGGCGCCTACCTCCGCAACTGGGGTGTTGAACCCTACTTCCCTCAAACGCTTGATGTTATGAGAGAAGGCTCTGGTGCTGCTGGCGCTGGCGTCTATCACGGCGGTGGGACCCCTCCTGCTTACCAATGAGCACAATCTTCTCCTTGAGAGATGTTGCATGGCGTTGCTGGCTTTTCTTTTATGCTGATAATACCCCTTTCTGTTTCGAACTATGCTCAAAATTGATGGCATGACCTTGTTCTACTGTAAATCCTTTCTTCCAAATTGCCCTCGTGCGATTTGGACAAACGAACCTCAATAGCTTCTTCTCTTTATAATGAAATCAAAAATAATCACAAACAACGTCTCAAGAAAGTACACATGAAGGAATTACATTGATGTACATATGATCTATAATCTGGACATTTCATGTCGAGCATGTCTGGTTTTCTATTCTGTCTTGACCCCATTGAACTTGCCATTGCTCACCGGGGCATTCTGGACTTCATCGTCAAACTCGATGCCGCGGACAAAGGCCTCACTGACCATCTCAAGGCCAGCAACAAAGACGCAAAGTGCGCTAGCAATGACAAAGACAGTAATGCTCTCACCAATCTCGAGCCAACTGCCCTCGTCACGCACACTCCAGAAGAACCTCAGCGTCAACCAATCTCCCATCGCAATTACCAGTGCGAATAACGCCCCAGACTTGAGTTTGAGGCGACGAGTCAATAGGCCAAGGTTTGCCGACACGAGAGCAAATGGTGCAACGATTTTCATCATGAGCAGTGCGCCTTGGGAGAAAGGATCAAAGACGGGGATGAGGCGAGACACTGCGTCCAGACTGAATGAAGATATCGAAGCAATGTTTCCAGTGCTGAAGAAGGCAGATTGTAGCAAATACAGGAAGAAGAGGGCGATGCGTGCATCGGCCAAAGTCAGGGAGCGATATTCGTGCTTCTCGGGGGTGGTTACACGATCTGTAGAGGCCGGCGATTTGATGTCGGACACCGCACTTGTGCGTGTGGTGAAGGAGCGGTAGATGCGGTGCTCGAGTCTGACCCAGGTGATCAGGGTACAGCTCAATGCAAAGTAAAAGAGACCCTCGTAGCTGATGGTAAGGATGATGAACATTGGTGCAAATGCAAGGAAAATTACCAACAATCGATGGAGATAGTGGTTATTGGGCGAGAACGAGTGGGCAAAGGGCAGTACCAGAGACGAGACCAGCACTACCCAGCCAGTAACCTGAGCACCTAGTGGTAAACCAGCCTTTGCTTGCAACGAGGTGACACTGGAACGTGTGACAATCATTGCCAACGCAATAAGCCCGGTTTGGACGCCTGTAAGGATTCTCGAGGTTTGGTCAACCTTTGGCGCGGCGAGACCATCTTGGGTTGATGCTGCTGGGACAAGTAGACTTTTCTCAAAAGCAATGTACAGGACACCGATCAAGAGCATGAGCGCACCACCCAAAAGTATCTGACCTATATTTTCAACCTTGATAGCAGGCAAGACTGTAAATATGCTCATGGAAGCGCAGGCCAAGGCCCATGTAGCAGAGACGATCCAGTTTTGACGCACGAAGCCGAGTCCGTAAGAAGCTGGCCAAAGGATGGCCAAGAGATAACAAAGTGTGTACATCTCGCGATGGTAGTAGCTTTGAACCATGATCTCGAGGATTCCAATAAAGACGAGCAGATTGAGCCCGAGACCCAGCATATCCCTGCCAGACAATTGCTTGAAGAACATTGCCTTGGCCTGTGAGAGTGCTTTACGACGAGCGAATACTTCTTCCCAGAACATGACGGGGAAGATTGCATACGCGTAGTAAGTCCATGGGGAAGACTGGACAAGTAACAGGGCAAGAAGCGCAACGAAAATGCCGGAGAATATAGTCGTAGTCGTGGTGGATCGAATCGCATCAATCTTGCCGTCGAAGACATGCTGATCCAGAGCATATGTAAGGGCAAAGGCCATCCATCCCAGGTAGCCTATAGTCACCAGAGCACGCAGGAAGAGCCAATCGTAGGTCTGTAGGTACCTCAAGCCTTGCAGGCCCATCTTGATGAGAGCATCCGAGTCTTGGATTGCCTGCTCAAAGTGTCCTTGAGAGATGGACTTCTCAATGGAGTCAATGCGATGATCAGGAGAGTGCTGGTCATCGGCAAAGCCTGGGAAAGGTCTGTAGCGAAGCACAGTGTTCTTCTTGTCATGTTCTTTGATGCGATACATTTCCAGGATTTCTTGGGCATTGACCAGCATTGCTTGAGCCTTGGTCTGCTCATCGGCCGACAAGAAGGCCAAAGGCAATTCGCCTACCGAGTTGACAGGGAAGGCAAGACCGGCAAGATATGCCATGAGGGTGGCAATATCTGCTTGAGCGACGTCGTTCCGCTGGACATGATCCAGGTGCCAATCAGACGAGAAGCCGTCCTCGTGACCAGGAGCCAGACCGGTAGACACAGTAACAGGTTTGGCGACTCCAGAGCCCCAGGCAATCAAAGGTGTCCTGGTGTTGTCCGGGTGTCCGTCGCCATGACTTCCCCAATCGCTCATGCCATGATCGGCAGTGAAGACGTAGGCTGTCTTGTCGTCGTTGTAGAAGCGGTCGATCAAGGCAGTGATCTTCTCCACACCTTGATCGACCACTTTGATGTTGTGCAGATATTCGCGAGAGTAGGGGCGGTACGAGTGACCAGTGGTATCCAAGCCCAAGAGGTGCAAAAAGAAGACATTCTTGTCCTGTCTCAGCCGCGCATTCAATTCTGGGTCTTGGCCGGCGCGTGTAAACAGCTCTTCGACTTTGTCAAAGACCCAGGTGTCCAAATGAGTAGCGTCCTTGCTAAAGTCCTCCTCTTCTGCACCATACATGTCGGCATCGACGCGACCAGGGACTGCGCCCTCTTGAAACATAGGCAGGATATCGGGACTACCCCAACTCCAGGTATGACGACTGCGATTGAAGACGCTATCGAAGTGGACGGGATTCAGCTTCCAGCCAGTGGTGACGGCCGAAACATCTTCATACAAGCCGGCGATCAAGGCGACGTGACCAGGCCGAGATTCGGTAGGGACTCGAGTATGCGACACGCCGAATGTGCCATGCTCGAGGACGCGCGATCGAAGAAAGGGAGCAAGCGGACGCGGTTCTTGCCAGTCGGCCTCCTGTTCGGCGCCAGGGGAAGGGTCGGCGAAGTATTGGAATGCCTTGTCTGCGCGCAGACCGTCGCCTGTGGTGATTGTGTCAGTCTTAGACCAATTCGCGACAACAGTGCGCGCATAGACATACCAACAAACAGGACGAGTCGTTTGGCTGGAGCTTCTTTTCTATGGGCCACGCTGTACTCGCGCATGCCACTTACGATCGGACTGACGAAGTATATGTCAAAGATCGAGTAGGCATAGATGAGGTGAAAGGCGACCGCCACGGCTAGAAAGCCTAACCTCCCCATGCGAGCCATTGTGCAATGTGCAATACTTGATGGTCCCCTGGATTGATTGATGAGGATGCGTGCGGCTTTTAAAAGGGCGGGCGGCTTTAAAGACCGACCTTCATTCACAACCAACGCGATACAAACCACCTTGATGTCCATCTACTGCTACTGACATGACTCTTCCAGTCGCTCGGCCTTTTCTTTGTGCTCGTTGAGTTGTATTTCGCGATTCGCCTCTACCCATCACTTTTCAACTTCCGGTCGACTTCGTCATGACAATTCGTCAAAACTAATAGAGCAACCAAAAAGACCGGCAACCATCGCAACTAACTTTAATCGAAAGACAATGTAGGACAGCAAAGCATCAGAGCTCGATAATAACTCTTGGGCTTAACACCAAGCACATTCGAGATGCTGTATACAGTCTTGTTCAACTTGCCAGTCACGACCAGGGTCGTCCCCCTTACATGATTTTTGTCGCCGGTTATGTGGTCTCGACCATGTGGGACTTTTCTGAGAATGCGCATCTTGTCTTCTGAATATGTGGGATGCACTATCTATTGCCCGATCATTGAAACTGCCTGCCTTTGTGGTCAAGGCTAGATTTACGACGAGTCCGACATGCTTACCGCAGTGCAAGGTTTATGTTTCGGGAAAGGACGTTGTTTGTGCCGCAGAGTCAACGCGAGTCGGTGTGCAGATTGATGGAGAAGTCATCAGCTTTGATCAATGTCATGGCCCCTCTCTTTCCATTTTAACCAGCTTCTCATGTCAACATTCTTGCTGCCATGACGCAACGCGTGTGGTGATAGGATGTTGTTGCTGTTGTTGTTCGGCACGCTATCGAGGAACTGGTCCAGTTCTTCAAGGTCATCTGCGGACGAATCGAAATCGCCGGAGGTAGAGGATGGTTTACGGTCGAACAAGACTGTCGCTGACGAGACATTTCCAGGCATTTGGAGAGTGTCATCTAAGAGCTACGGTCGAAGAGGTCGTAGAAGCTTCCAAACTTGTCGGTCATCGATGGAGGAACGAGTTGCTACTGGATATGCCAGCCCTTCAAGGCCAGATGGATGGTCGTTGAAACGTTGGAAGATGTAGCAGGCATAATGATGAGTACTGACTGTGGCTTGCTAGTGCCATTAGCGTTGAAAATGGACATGATATTGATGTGAGACTACTTGTCGAATAAGTATGGAAGACAAGCTACGTGTGCTTGCGAATCAGGCGGTAGGCGGTTCTGAAACTCATATTCTCGATGCCGGCTCTGATGGTGGAAACATGATTGAAGAAATGGATGGACTGGAACGACAATGAAAGGAACAGAGATGAATGTACAGTGTGCGTCTGCCGTTCCGAGGCTTCTGAACGACAAAGGACTTGCACGCGACTGACATCTGCATTTCATTCACTTGAACTGCTCCTTTACATGATGCGACATGCTTTGAACGCGAGAAGTCGCAATGATATTGTGGTGGTTGTGCAAGTGTGGTTCACTCCTTTCCCTCTCAACAACGAAGCCTCAGACGAAGCTTCGACCTTCAGACGCTCAAGATTGAGCGTCATCTGATATCGCTTATACGATTCGATCAAGAAAGCATCAAGTCTTGTACTCGATGGACAGAGTCTGATCAACCATGAGGCAAGTTAAATTGAGCTTGTGGTAGACGACTCGACTGTCCTTTCCACCAGATTTTTGCAAACAGCTACCCTGGCGGTACCGAAGGCACGCTCTTTGCTATGCCCAATCGCTGCATCACAGGCGCATCCGATCATCTCGAATCCTTCGCGAGTGCCGAAGCCACCTTTCTATACCAATGTGTCTACTGTCCTCAGCATCGCTGTCTCGTCAACTTCAGCGAACCTGCTCCGGACGAGCGTTGAGTGCGCCGAATATTTTGCCTATGACTACTAAGCATCTAAATCTAATAGCACAACCTGTGCAACCCAATCCGTGACTATCAGTCCTGGCACGGCGTTTGCCACGAGACGAAATGTATTATGCACGAGAACGGAGGTTCTGATGTCAAATGTCGTAAAGTTGTTCCTGTTGTCCTGTTACATTGCATTTCGTTGCCATGTTGACGTCTGCGGACAGCGGCACCAAGCATGCTGTAACACCTTCCTAGCAGTGTCGGAACGATACGGAGTGTTCACTCTTTGAGCTCCAGTCTTACAACCCAAGTCGTCGAGGTTGGTATTGGATGGCTTTGACTTACTCGTGACGCTGAAAGCATACAAACAGGCGTCATGGCTGATTTTTGGTGGAGGCTGAAGGCTCAAAGTATACCGAATTTTCGACACCTTGCAGCTTTGGCAACTGGATCAGAAAAGTGGTTTGGTCGATTGTGGACGCGGGCTGTTTCATGCCAACTTAGTGCGCCCGCCGAACTGCAGGGTCAAAAAGCAACACAGAACCGCTGCAAAGATGTCATACAAAATCTCGTCCAGGAGTACAAGTATGAAAACGTTGTAGACATGGTACTTGTGCTTGTAGCTGATGTTCAGGAACCAAGATCTGGTGCACTGGGAGCTGATCTCCTGATCAATAGAGCGAACAAACAAAATTGAGCTGGAACAGACCTTTAATTTCGAATTGGCGCAGGAGACCCCAGGACAAGCGTTGACCACAGTGAGAGAGCCTGGAGGTGCTAACATGGAAATGGATTGGTTCGTACCTTGGTGTCTCGGCTTGATCGTGTGGCTTGCAAGGGCTTGGAGAAGTGGAGACTTGTCAGTGCACTAATGTGTATCAAACGAGGATTACATGGCGGGAGATCTTCTTGTGCTTGCGCACGCGTCTCGGCTGTGAGAGACTGTGATGACAACGAGGCCTTCGTCACGATCTGAATAAAACTCCGTGGCAAGAAGCACACAGGCGCGCGGCTGTATCAGGTGTTGTGGTATAGAAACTTGACAGACAAGAAGGGGAACGAGGAGATGCATATCCAGATGATGGTGCTATTTTGAGCGCGACCGAGTGTGCCATGATTGGTATGGCTTTCATTAGTGTCTGCGGATGGCCATGCAGGCGTCTCAGGTACTTTGTGCCAATTCGGAAAATATCGACGGTCGGAGACTTCTGGCAGCCATAGCCGGGAGGGCAATCTCTTGTTCCCCTACCTTTGCTCGCATCGTTTTCGAGTCTCGACGTCGTTCGCTGCCGCACCATCATTTCCTACCTCTTTGACGGTGCCATACTACCGCGCATTGCGAGCCTCTTGTACAAACGCGCGCGCACGACTGCCCGTTGACCTTTCGACTCTTTCCCCCCTTTCGCCAGCGCTACTCGACAACGGCTTCGCAGCCCCTCCAGCGCTCTTTCCTCAGTCCTACATACTACTTTCTCTTTTACGATTCACTTTTGAATCGGTCTACCCTCGCTTAATCAACCACCGCTGGCCTTTTGATTGTCCTCGTCTAACATCGCGGCTGATCAGAGTCGTCAACCTTGTTTGATCATCATCCTTTCACTCATTCACACCCTTCTTTCATCCATTCTCTTCTCCTGCTGGCACAGCGGTATTGTCCATCAACCCTTGCCGTCGTCTTGCATCACGGTGCGCATAATTTCCACCACCCCAGGACATCACATTGTGTCTCTTGCTTTCTTTGTCGGCACGTCGATTCCTTCTTTGTTGACGAGCGCGCCGTCGTGACCGTTGACACATCGTTGTTTCCCGCCCACGCCACTCGCAAACTGCCCTTTGCGACGCCTCTTTGTCTGCCAACGCCGACCCCTTACGCTCATTTCATCACGATTGGCTTGAGGGAAAACGATGTTCTAGTGTTTCAGACACCTTCATCTTCACGTCTCCTCTATCCTCTTGTTGCCAAAACACCACGGCCGTTTGCCTGGTCTTGTTCAATATCTTGTAAGTCTCATCTGCTGCCCATCGCCGCGACACCCTGGTCCCCCCTTGCATAGCAGCCCGGTGCTGACAGGACGTCTGCAGAATATTCTCCCTTTTTGACTATTGTCAAGTCCACTCGTTTAACACGCGCTTCTTACGCAAGTCAGACTGATTGCAGATCACTGCTTGTCGCGACTTATTTTCAATCGACAGCTAACCACAGCCCATCATGAGGACGTCTTCTGCTGTCTGGGCCGCCGCCCTGGCAGTCATGTCTGTCCAGGGTCCTATGCTAACCACCGCCGAGGCTGCCCCCGCACCCCAGCAAGGCGCCGCCGAAGGACAACAAATGCGATACTACTTTCCTCGCCCTCTGAAAAGACAGAACGCTCTGCAAAACACGACCAGTTCTTCTACCTCGTCTGCATCCTCGACCTCGGAACCCGAAACTACCACCTCGGATCCATCTTGGTTCCAAGCATTATCTTCTCTCTTCTCCGAATCTCAGGATCCTTCTTCGACCTCTTCGTTCGATCCTGAAACCTTCTTCGCGACCACCTCATCCTCTACTGCGCTGGACGCAGCAGCGGCTGCGACCAGCGACTTGACCACCACCAACCCCGAGGATCCCGCGACTACTTCCAGCACCGCCGACAGCTTTGTAGCATCCACCGGCTCATCACCGAGTACCACGATCTTTCCCACTGCGTCTCCCGACCCGACCACATCTCAGCAGACTTCATCTCCGGCCGAGAATGTTGCCAGTTCCGAGAACCAGCCCTCGACGGAGGCTTCACCCGTGCCTACTACGACTCCTGCTACTTCCGTCGCATCCACTGGTAACGTCGCTAGTGAGACCGTGACACCGACTATCGCATCCCCTACTTCGGTCGCAACTTCTACACAGCCTGCCTCCTCGGTTGCTTCTACTGGTGGCATTCCTTCGGAGATCGTTCAGCCCACACCCTCCCCATCATCATCGACTGCAGCTCAGCAGACCTCATCGACTCCTGCAGACGAGACTACTTCGAGTGTTCAATCATCCGAAGTTTCCTCTGTAGTCTCGACAGGAGTAGTTCCTTCCGAGATTGTTCAGCCGACTGCTCCTTCTTCCGAAGCCTCGGTTGCTTCCACTGGTGGTCTTCCTTCAGTGGTCATTCAGCCCACTCCCTCGTCGGCCACATCAACTGCGCAGGCTACTGATGAGAGCGTCGAATCTAGCGCAGCTTCGACTGTCGCCTCCACTGGAGATGTCCCTACTGAAATCGTACAGCCAACTGCACCCTCGACTCTCGAGTCTACACCTTCGACCTTTGCCTCGACTGGAGGCGTACCTACCGAGATCGTACAGCCAACATCCAGAGAGTCATCGCCAGATGCTGTTCAGTTGACCTCCAGAAGTGCGTCGTCGTCTGTCGGTTCGACTGGCGTCAATGTCGTCGAGTCAGTCACACCCACTGCTCAAAGCACACCGACATCTCCCGGGTCGTCGACCGGCGATTTCATCACCGAATCAGTGACACCTACCCGTTCGGCCAATTCCACCGATGCTCCTGCTGTTGGCAGTACCGGTTCAGCCGTCTCCGAGTCCGTCGAGCCAACCGCAGCCGCGACTTCCTCTCGTATCGCCGCATCCGTGCAGCGACCTGCTTCCAGCGGTGGTGTGGTGTTCGAATCGGTCACTCCTACTGCGTCGGCCTCTTCGGCCCAGTCAACCGACAGCGACTCGACTGAGTCTAGCGATGAGTCCACTGGAGGTGTCAAGACGATGACTATCGTTCCCGTAGCCGCATCTACTGGTGCCACCATCCAGTCCTCTGATGAAGTGCAGCCCACTTTCTCGACAGATGCCACTCAACCATCAGCCGCCTCTACTGGCGTTGCCGTCTCTTCTGCTGACGAGGTGCAGCCGACTCTCTCGTCGGACGTGAATCAGTCACCAGTGGTCTCTACTGGAGTTGCCGTTTCTTCCGCCGATGAAGTGCAGCCTACCGCAACCACTCAAGGAACCAGCAGTGCTGCATCTACTGGCGGCATCCCGGAAATTGTCATTCTTCCCACACCATCTTCGACTAGCGGTTCCCAAGCATCGGACTCGAGCACTGGTGGTAACATTATTGTCGGCCTTTCCACTTTCCTCAACGGAGGCTCTTCTACCACATCTACCGCAGCTCCCGCTTCTGCAATTGCCGGAAGTGAGTCGAGCACTGCTGCTGCCCAGCCTGATCAGTCTGATGCCAACAACGCTACTGAAATCTCGACTGCTTCGACTGCTTCGACTAACCCCTTCCCTCTCTTCGCCACAACCACTGACGATTCTACCGAGGCATTGTCTACCGGCACCGCATCGGCTGAGAGCTCCACTACACCCATCATCCCTCTGCCTGTCAGCGCTACCGCCACAGGTATTCCCGATGTTCTGTCAAGCATCGTTTCCTCAGCTCAGGCAGCCCTTGAGACGGACATCTCTTCTCTGGCTTCTGCCGAGTCGACTGGTGCCACCCAAACTTCATCTGATGGACCCACCACAACTGGACTCTTGACTGGCGCCCTGTCGAGCATCGCTTCTTCGCTGAACTCGGAACTTTCCAGCGTCGTGGGCATTGTTACCGATAGTGCCATCTCTTCGTCCTTGGCCTCGGACTTTTCGAGCCTCCTTTCGAGCGCTTCTGCTTCGCTTGCATCCGGTACCACTCCGTCTGCAACTGTGACGGATGCTACTGCAACCTCGACTGGCACGCCCGACAACACTACCGAAGCCATCCCTGGATCTATTACAGAGACGAGCTCTTTGCCCACTGCCACAGCTACCGATAGCACCCTATCTGGCACTAGTGCTTTGACCTCGTCCCAGGTCACTGCCTCCGTCACAGACAGTGCAAATGCCACCGAGATCGCTGCAACCACCCCAGCTACCACCGAAATTGTCCCCTCGCAGACAGAGAGTAGCACCACTCCTACGGATCTCACGGCCAGCGCCACAACAACATCGGCCATCTCTTCCGAAGCCACCAGCGATGTCTCCGCTACGTCCACTGACAGCAGCATCCCGAGCACTGTCGCTACCAGCGATGCCTTGACAACCTCGACCCCCGGTACTCTTATTTCAGTCCCAGCAAACAGCACTCTGGTATCATCCGCTACCGACACCAGCCTGACCTCGGCGACCGCCATTGACAACACTACCTCTGAGCCTTCTGCAACTGCAAGTCCTGCTTCGTCTGCAGAGAGCGCCGTAGTCAGCAGTGAAACCACCCTCTCTGGTACTTCCGCCGCATCTGGTGTCGCGCCTACGATAACCTCGTTCACCGCCTCCACTTCTGGTACACTCATAGTCCCTGTTCCGGTCACCACTCCTCCATCTTCTCTTCTGTCGTCTATTTCTTCTGCTCAGTCATCAATTGCCTCTTCGGTCTCTGCATCGCTCTCTTCTGTCGAGTCGTCTCTTGCTGCATCCGCATCGCAAGCATCTAACACTCCTTCCTTCTTGCCCAACAATGCCACTATGACCACTTCTGCGGCCATCGGCATCACGACATCCGTTCCTTTGTCAAGCGGAACGACTATTGATCTGTCTTCTGGCACTGATATCAGCAGCGCCACAGCCACTTCGGACGTCAGCTCTACCGCAACTTCCGCAGTTTCAAGCGATGCTTCGACCACAGCCACTTCTTCAGAGGCTACTGCAGTATCGGCCACCGCCGAGAGCAGTGCATCTTCGAGCCTCTCGAGTGCCACTTCGACCGATGATACCACCGTTCCCGTCGGATTTGCTTCCAGCACCGAAGCATCGTCTCCTCCATTGACATCGGTCGTTTCGACTACTCCTGCATCGCCGGCCCCCACTGCCGCATCTACCTCTCTTGCATTTGAGCCATCGACCACCACTGCTCCTACCAGCATCGTGCCCATTGGAACCAACACTTACTCATCTATGCCCATCGACACTAGCATCTTGTACCAGCCTTCCGAAACAGCATCTACAGCTACTGCTTCCAAGGCATCCGGTATTCCCACGTCGATGCCTCGTGTCATTCAGCCTCCAGGTGGCATGCCTTCGGCTCCCGAGAACACTACTTTGATCCAAGTCGGTTTCACCTATGGCCTGAACTATCCATTTGTGGTCTCTACCGGTGGCTCTGCCAATCAAATCTTCCAATACCTTCCCGCCGGTCTCGCCTATGGACTCAACGTTGATGCAGCTGAGGTGAAGATGTACGCATTGCAGCCTTATGACACTACCGATTCATTGCACTACATCACCACCTTGGCCCTAGTCTATGTTCCATCCGCAGCAGTCAATCAATTACAGCTTGATCTACACACTTCGGTTGCTACTATGTACAACAACCCTGACGCATCCACCAAGACCTTGATGAGCATGATCAACCCTGCCATTCCTATGATCCCTGGTACCAGTGGCAAGAACAACAACCAAGGATATGCAAACAACAACCCATCCGGTTCAGGCACTACTTCTGATAGCAACGGTGCACCCCTTGGTGGTGACTCGAGCAGTTCCTCGCCAGTCAATGGTACTTCTGTTGGTATCGGTGTTGGTGCTGTCGCCGGTGCTGCCGTGTATGCTGCAGCCATGGTCTACGTCGCTCGTCGCTACAAGAAGAAGCGCGCTTCGCATGCTCGCAGCAACAGCATGCCTTACACCGACGAACGTGGTGAGATGAGCCAGCGCAACAGTGCAGCAAACTACTTCATGTCAGGAGGTCGTGGCCGTGTGACTCCTACGAGCGGTAGAGGAAGTCGCCAGAGCGGAAGCAGTGCCAACGGACGTAGCGTCAGAGAACAAGGCATCAGTGCCCCTGTCCTGGCAGGAAACTCTCTTGGCTGGAACTAGATGATGATGCTGTTAGACCTTTGACGAATTCAAGGACAAAGAATCATGTGCGATTTACTTTTTTTCTAAACAAACTTTCTGTTTTCTTTCCTTTTCTCCTTTTCCGTTCCAGCTTTCGTCTCCAATAAAGCGTGTTTGTTGTTGTTGTTTGTTTAAAAAAGATTCGAAAATCATTTCACTTCTTGTAGATTAGCTTTCGCACTGAACTCTGGTCAACCTCTTTTCAGTCAGAATAAATGCAATCCTTTGGATGCTATATCGAAGAATTTCAATTCTCTAGAGCAATAATTAAATGTTAAATGTGAATATATGTACAAGAAATCGGAAATGGGACACAGAAAGAATCAAGTCCTGGCGGGACAGCTCCGCCTGTCCAACAGATGGTCAATCCGAGGTATGAGGTCGGCGATTCGGAAAGGCTTTGCTATCGTATCGTCCATACCAGCAACGATGGCGTCGTTGGTTTGTTCGGGTCTGGCGTTTGCGCTGATGGCGATGATAGGAAGCCTGTTGTAAAATGTGTTGCCGTCCTCGGTATTGCTTGTACTCCAGTTGCTCTTGCTGGAATTGCAGCTGCTCCCCCTTGCCCTCGATAGTTTTGGCCTAGGTCTGATGCTGCCATCGACGTCGTTGCTGGCGGAGCCGCTTCGCCTTTCCCATTCTCTAATTTTTCTTGCCGCGGTCAGGCCATCCATGATGGGCATTTCCACGTCCATCAAGATGCAGTCTATTTGGACGGTTTGTGTTGGGTCTGTAAGGAGGTCGAGTGCCTCTTGGCCATTGTTGGCGACTTGTACGTCATATCCGTGCTTGATCAGCTGCTTCTTGAGCACTCTTTGATTGAGAGCGTTGTCTGTTGATGATTAGTTTGTGTATCGAGTGACAGTAGATTTTGACGCACCTTCGACTACAAGTAGTCTTGTCTTTCTGCATGGCTCCGGTGTTTCCGTCACCTGTATGTGTATGGCAGAGTCAGCCGTGGATTGTTGGCTCGAGATCGAGTCCACATCTGAGATTTGCTGAATGAGTGGTGCATTGACAAAGAATGCAAACGTGGCTCCCTCTCCAAGTACAGATGAAACGCCAACTTGTCCGTTCATCAGTTCAACAAGTTGTCTTGAAATAAACAATCCCAGGCCACTGCCCCCGTACTGGCTATAAGTCTTTCTGGAGCCTTGAGCAAACTGTGTTGATGTTAGCGTCCATATAAATCTGACTGAGGAATGCGATCTGTAGATTTACCCGGGTGAAAATGCGTGCTTTTTCCTCGGCAGACAAGCCCCGGCCGGAATCTTTGACTGTGAACCAAAGATAGAATTCATCCTGGTTCTCGGACGTGTCATATATCGACTCTTGACTGTGGAACGAATCGACTGGCAAGTCCAATGGCCTAACATCAGATGCACCCATCACGACTTTTATCCGACGAGAGCCTGGTTCGTTCTTCGTGAACTTGATGGCATTTGAGACCAAGTTTATGAGGACCTGTAGAATTCTCCCAGCGTCCAGATTGACCTGGCTCACATTGTGTTCAGAGATTGAAGCATCAACGACAATCTCCAAAGTGACACCGACTCTTTTAGCTTCAGTCTCAAACATTTTTCGAATGTTTTCGAGCAGACTCGTGGCGAAAATTGGCGAAGGATTTATCTGAAGCAGCTGAGAATCGAGTTTCGATAGCGAAAGAATGTCCGATATCAGGCGCCGTTGATGATCACTGCATGTTGATATGGTCTCTACAGACTCGTTGCTGCTTGATAGATGGTCAAGCAGGATGTCGATCTTTTCATCCATAACGAATGAGCCTTTCGTGTTGGATGAAGCGAGGCTCTTGACCAGTTTACGCATCTCGGCGAGATTTTCTTGGATTGAATCGGTACAATGTATGACACTGAACCCGTTAGCTGTAGTTCCCCAGTCATGCTATAGAACGACTCACGCTGATAGGGGGTTCCGAATCTCGTGGCAGACTGTATCGTAGAACATCTCTTGGTTCTTTCGTGCTTCGAGTGCCTCTACCATGCGCTCTCGCTGCATTCTGGCTTGATGCCGTAGATGAGAAACATCCATAGAGAAGCCGATGACCCTGATGACCTTGCCAGTATCATCGCATTCGGGTAGTGCAGTAACCATTAGTTCGGCGGGCCCTCGGGCTTCACCATCGGCATCATACCAAAGTCTCTTGAGTCGCAGATTGTAGACCACTTGTTCTCCACGCAGCATTGCCTGAGATTCGTTAGCAAGTCGCTTCAGAATATGCACAGTTCTTGACTCACCTGCCAACCTTCATCTGCAATATCTAGATCATCCTCATGTAGTACGGAATTCCAGTCGATCCGGTCTAGCGGTACTCGAGCATGTTGTGAAAGCTCCCACCAGGTTTCATTGACGTACTGTACCCCTTTGTCCACGCTAGCGACCATGCAGCCGAAAGGCGCCAGATCCATGCATCGCTTGAACCTCTCTTCACTGACCCTGGCTTGTTCCAATGCTTCAGCCCGATCGAGAGCAATCTTCTCGCTTCTCTTTTGAGTCGAGATGTCAGTCACTGCACCAATGACAGAGGTGACGTTTCCATTAGCGTCCTTTACAGGTTGGCAGGCCACAAGAGCCCATTGACCTTGTTCTGTGTCGTTGCGATACCTTAATTCGAATTTTTGCCAATGACCGTTAATCATCGTGCACCATGCATTCGAAACCATATCAACGTCTGCTGGATGAATGAGGTCGAGGAACTTGTGTTTGAAGTCGGTTGGACAGTCCCGAGGATATCCACTCAAGCGATAATAACACTCGTTCGCTCGCACTAACTCTCCCGTGCTCTTGTACTCGAAGAATCCTATGCTACTCGACGTCAGTATGCGATCAAGAATGCCTCTAGCGAGAACACAGGGCGAGACTCACTCAACCTCGTCGATCACAGTAAGAACCTTTACGGCCAAGGTAGTCGCCATTTCTGCCTCCTGCTGACGAAGAGCAAGTTCCTTGGCCAGCAGGTCCTTTTCCAATTGGTTCTGCCGAGCACTCTCCTTTCTTCGATATTTTGCTTCAATGGTTGCCACCAACGTATTTACGACATGTGCAAACTCACTTTGCAACTGCGTAAGGTGTTGGTGATGCGGTTCGTCGAGAAGTGCTCTGGTCGGTAGTCCGATGACGAGTAAGGCCTCCACATCTTGAATACATGAAAGGCTACTGGGAAGAACGGCTGCTTCTGTGCAGATGTCGCCAGTGCCACGTTGTAGTGCACCTTCGGCCCATTCGTCAGGCAAACAGTTGATGATGACTTTGTCTTTTGACGAGATGGCTCGTCTGAGAGGTTCCAAACTTGGACTTGTCGTGGCCATATGAAATGTAGGTGGCATAGTGCCGTCCTCAAAGTCGCCAACGGAACCTTCGAGATGATACACTTTCTTCTCGGAGTCTTCGTCTTGTTGACAACATGAGGCCGGAGATGTTCTTGTAGAATAGATGGCCGCAATAGGAAAATCCTCGGGATTTTTAGAAAGACTTTGCAGAACGAGATGCCACAACGAGGGCAGGTCGGTTGCCGAACCCCAAGCTGTAGATAGCTCCCGCACGGTTGAACGTCTCCGCTCACGCAAGTCGCAATCTGTAGTCTCTTCAAAGCACAAATGGAAGCCTTTCAGAGGCGGTGGTAGTGCTGCAATGTTGAGCTTCAGATGAACGTTTTCCATGCGTCCATGGTTCAACATGGGGATGACAAAGGATGGATAGGCGTGAGTAGGCACTGAACCGGCAGCGCCTCGTCTGTGTGCAGCCATCTGGGCTCCGTAACTCTGCCATTCTCGTACACTGTCGAGAGGTTGGCCGAAGATTCTGGGGTGGAGATCTCGAACAGTTTTGCCATAAGCTTGGTTGTACAGCAGTACGTTCTCTTCGCCCACCACCAAGGTTTGTGGACCGGGTGCCACCATCAAAAGGTAGAGGATTGTTGACATTTCTCGAGGCCAGGATGACATGGGGCCGACCGAGTATTGTTCCCAATCGATGGCTCGTAGTAGGTTCAGATGTGTGTTCATCGAATCATTTCCATTCTCGAGCAGTTGTAACGTTGATTCGACATGGTTGTGTTCCATGGTGAATTGACGATCAAAGTGGGACTCCCGGTGGAGTGTTGACAGAATGGAAAGAGCGCTGAGGCAGTCCTTTGGTTATAATTCTGGATGGCGGTGCAGTGTCCGAGGCCTGATTTCTCTCCAGAGATGAGGTTTGTAGATAGTTCTGTAGACAGAGGATTAGAAGTTCAAAGATCAGAGGTTCAAGAATCAGAAGTGCCAGATGAGGGTGGAACAATGGGTGAATGGATGATTTTGTTTGGAGGACATGTTCTAGACGTCGGTTTCAGCGGCCGACTATACTTGGAACGGTTCTATAACGGATATTGGCTTAATCCTAGATCGGATTGGCTAAGACAGAATTGAGGCTCTAGACGTGAAAGATGAATGGCATTTGATTGCCAGCTCACATGGATATTGGCTACTGTTGGCAATACTCTTGAGCACGGAAGATAGTCGCTCTTGAGTCTTTGCACGGGGGAAGAGTCCATGTTGCATGTAAAGACTGGCAAGACGTAGAAGCCGACCAAAACTTGACGACTTAGGACATGCCAGAGTGCAATGGCGATGGCAGGTTTGTGGATGCATCTTACGAAGTACGGCGGTAGATTGTGGAGGCCATGTTTGGGATGACAGGCGCGATGGAATGTTCGACGCATGGGGTGCGTGATGCAGAGCGGGGTCTTGGCAGCAAGACGCGAAACGTCATAAGCAACGCGTTGGTACAGAAGTTGAAGCTTCGTTCAATCTTGACAGCTTCTACAACAAAAGTCGACCATCAAACATCAATGGCTTACAGACGCTACGAACCGACCGTCGTCGCCACCGTGCCTCTCGTCGATGCAGACGCCTTCCGCGCGCCATCTGAGCGCACCGCCATGGCTACCTCATCGGCATCTCCTCTGGACAACGCGCGTGAGAAGAATGCCTCGCGCCGTCTGCCCACCTGGTTCGCCTACCCTCTGTCCATCATCCTGAGCCCCGCTCTCAGCGCTCTGCTGTACAGCTTTGTACCAGACATCATGGGCGCTCCTCTCGCTGCCGTGAGCCGCAGTTTGAACGAGGAATGGCAGATTGGTGCTCTGCTTGCTTGGAGACTGCTGGAAATCACTCTGGCCTGGTCCACCGGCCTCGATCGTCAGTATACGCGTCGCTTACTTGTTGTGCTCCCATAACTGACCCAATTCTCCCAGACTTTGACTTTGTCCAGCTCGCTGGCATGGCCAACGCGCCCTACTACACCCTGTTGTACCTCTTCTACGGCATTGGCTTCGAGCCTCTTGCTCTGGCCCTGGTCATTGACATGTTCTCGCTTTGGTTCCCCTTCTGGTTGTTGCGCCCCCTCAACTACCACAACAACCTGCGCACCTTGACTACTCCCGGCACAACAAAGGATCTGGCTGTCGACAAGACCGTCCAGATGTACATGACCGCTTTCGCTGCCTCCATCTATGCCACCATTGTCTATCTCAGTCTTGTCTCGTGGTTGCCCGTCTTTTTGATCAACTCATTTGACGAGGTCCTCACCCTCGACTTTGCCCACAACGCTGTCTTCCCCGTCGTCTTTGCTGCATGCTTGCCCATCGGTTGGGCCGCCAAGGACTTCCTCTTCAGCACTTCCATCGTCTACGCTCGCGCGTCGCCCGCCGAGTACAAGCGCTTCGACCCCAAGACCGCCTCTCTTGCCGACACTGTCATGTGGAACATGGGCGTTGACCAGTACTCTAGCAGAGAAAGCGTCCTCTTCAGACGTACCTTCTTGCTCGCTGCCTTCACTGCTGTCCACTCGTTCATCAGAGTCTTTGCTACCGTCGAAGGTGCCACAATTTACGGAGCCGCTGGCTGGTCTGCCCTGTGGAGTGTCGCTGCTCTTGCAGCTGGCACAGGCTTCCTCTACGTTGGAGACTCTTGAACGACTGGGTCATGTCAACCAACCACGGTTCATCAATATGTGCCACTGAGACTCCGTTCTGCGAGGAAATGCGCACCTTGCCTGTATTTGCCCGCTTTGATCTTAACCTTTGATCATGAGTTTCCAGTACAAACCCTGACTCGACTCTGCCAAGCGCCCGGCACCAGACAAGGCTTCTTGTCGGGTTTTCATCCAAGTTGATCAGAGATGGGATGGCGCTCCCTATGCTAGTTAATGTACAAGAATAATATAGCAACGAAGAAGACCAAAGTCCAAACTCAGTTCACAATCCAAAGGCCTCGACATGCAACCAGATGTCTCGCTTCTCAACCCATCTACCACACTTCCTCCTAACCTCGTCCGCCATTGATCTTGGTCCACAGACGATCACTGCAACCTTTGTATCTTCCCGTGTCTGCTTGAACACCCCATCCACCATCTCGCCCAAATCAGGCCGACCGGGGTGTATTTGCCATTTTTGCACAGAGTCATCGATGCCTCCACTAGGAAGCAATCGTTCGAGTTCGATTCCCTCGTCCACGTTGTCTGCGTCTGGCTTCTCTCTATCCAGTCTACCGCTCCTGGTGGCGTATACAGTCATACGCTCCTGCATGCCTTTGTGTTCCTGTTCGTCTTCTGGCACTGCCCAGGTTGTTTCTGCTTCATCTCTGACTACCCAGACAAATGCAACGTTTTGCCTCCGGCGACTTCCAGAGCTCGGTGAGAGGTCTCTGAGCAGTGTTCTATACATAGGCACTACGAAAGTAGCACCTACGCCGCCAGCTATGAACAGGACACGGTTGTACTGAAGCAGTGTGTTTGGATGTGTTGACAAGCCATATGGTCCCTCCAGGACCAGTGGTATTGAAGTAGCTTTCCCAGTCGCGCCTTCTGTTGCAGCTTTTGCGAGCGCGGCCGTGTTTCCATCCAAGATCCTGGCCACCAGTTTGAGATTACCATCTTCGGATGGAAGTGAGGCAATTGTGAACGGACTCCTGGATTTGAGTGAGCGCACGCAGACCGGGCCATGCGCCAAAGAAAGGTAGACGTGTTGACCTGGTTGCCATTGCATGATTGATCTTTGCTTCGTAATCGGGATGTTGATCTCTAGGAGATTTGTCGTACCAGGAACTAAGGTCAGAGAGCCCTCCACTTTATATTCGTTGAACATACGTAGCGCTAGATGCACGGCATATACGATCAATGTCTCGATGATGTAGATGCGGATGTGGTGGACATGGAAGTACAGAACAGGAAGCAAGATGCTAGCCAGAGTAACGTGAGTGGTGTAGAACACGCGGTAACTCAACTTTCGGATCCATGAAAGTGCAGTCGTGCCTACAGCTGTGAATGCAATGGTTCCAACAATACCAAGGATAACGTCCCAGTCCTTGATACGTTTTGCCAGAACATGCGCTTGGATGAAGAAATTCAAGTAGAAGCCTGCATGTAGATAGAACAATATTGTCGAGACGCGACCCAAGATCTGATGTGCTGCATTCAAAGTCTCCCAGGAACATCTGGTGAGTTGTTGGACCGGGCTGAATGGCGACTTGAAGGCAAGAAGATACTGTAATGGCAGCTGTGAAGCGCCTACAATGCCAAATCGCTTGGTCAAGTGTAAATAGTCTAATCAGTATTCAGCAGCTGCCGGTACTTGAAGACGTGGCCAAAACGTACCACCTTGTGTTTGTACACAACTCAAGAAGATTAACCATGCTGTCCACACCAAACCTGACAACATCTCTCCTTTAGTCATACGAGACCCGAAGATGTCAACCGTATCACTCGTCCACCACAATGTGACTTGCCAAAAGCTTTGAAGCTTCGCTAGTGGTCTGTTGAATGCATCCGATCGCTGCTTCTTCAACTGAGGTGAGCTCGGGACAGCGTCCGCGCCATATTTCCTCAACCACCTTTGTCGGAGCCAAGTGGCGACGAAGTAGATCTGGAGAAGAACGAGAGGAATTAAAGCAGAAACCTGAGCCAATGAACCGTAGAGATCTAGTAGTCGGCGTCGTTCGAGCTTCTGTTCATGATTTAGATCAAGGAAGTGCCACATGTTGCGCAAACTCTCTGGTATGACTAGCGAAGCAGTATATGTCAAACGGGACTGAACTCAGACAACCATGTTATCGCAGATACATGACGCGGGCATGTTCGCGGTTCTGGGTCAGCAGCTGACAAAGTCGGTGGCTGGCTGCTTCGGACTTTCGGCTTTGGGGACTCGGCCGATTGTTCGATGTATACAGGACAACCCTGTTCGCTACATGTCCAGCTCTTCTCACCATCAACTACCACGACATGGGCTCGTAAAGGTGGGTAGACGATGCAGTTACGGTCAGATGTAACACTTCTATACATCAGCGTTCTATAATTTGGCAATGTGAGAAGAAACAACCTCCGGAACAACTTCGCAGCTTTTACCAACGTTTGTGCACATTCTCACCTTGTGTCTCGATGGGGTCAAGCTTATCTTGCCTGCCAATTATGTCAAGCACGATGATATGCATGATAGACGAACGTCATTGAAAGCGAAATAGTAATACAAGTTTGGGCAAGTGTATGTTAAGGCATGAGC